>ENA-UOOK01003789-UOOK01003789.1-fermentation-metagenome-genome-assembly--contig:-NODE-3789-length-16815-cov-5.322792_pt1 | contig 16815 bp, 14 predicted proteins | sample MGYA00245777_ERZ724023 | MGnify/ENA primary metagenome ERZ724023 (study PRJEB28704, sample SAMN03018312) | fermentation metagenome | biome: anthropogenic terrestrial biome; feature: soil; material...
TCTACAGTCGCAAAGGCTTTCATTCATGCGAACGACGAGCGACGAATATCGAGATGTATTTTCTAGGTAGAATTACTAGGGAATATCTCCTGCGACCTTGGGGAGTTTGAACTGCTCTATTATGCATTAGCTAGGCTTCTATTTAACGACCTCTCGATCTCTCTGTTAAAGCTTGAACTTCTCCACTAATGCCAACAGCTCCTGAGAGACAGCGGCTAAACCGTTTGCCAGTTCAGCCACTTCGCCAACGGCTTCACCTGTTTGCTGGCTACCACTGGAAATTTGACCGGCACCGGCGGCACTTTGGGTAACGGTGGCAGCTATCGACTCAATGGCTCGGTTCACTTCTTGCACCATGCTCAGCACTTCACGACTCATAGCACTGGCGCCACCGGTGATTTCGGAAAGTACGGCAGCGTCGTCGAGATATTGCTCGCCTGTTTTTACAATCAACTCGTAGTCGGGGTTAACTGTATCGTTAATGAAATCGAGCAGGCGGTTGGACGATGCCACCAGGCGTTCTGAGGCTTGCTGCACCTCTGCGATCAGTTCACCAATGTTAGCTACGGCTTCGCCGGAATGGGCTGCCAGTTTACGCACTTCTTCGGCCACGACAGCGAAACCTCGCCCTGCCTCCCCGCCGGCACGGGCGGCCTCTATGGCGGCGTTAAGTGAGAGCAGGTTGGTTTGCGCTGCAATGGACGAGATGGTTTGCGCCAGCTCGTTAATGTTATTAACTACGTGCATGTCGGCAATGGCCTGAGACATTTGCTCGCGGATTTCGGCATACATTTGTTTTGCCGCTTGTTGCGATGTGATAGCGTCGCTTGAGAGGTTGGACGCCCGCCCTTTGATCTCTTGCGTGCGGGAGAGACCGTCGTCGGCTCTTTCGGCAAACTGGTTAACCGAAGCCGCCATCTCTTGGCTGGAGGCGTTAACCTCTTTGGTTGCAGCCGAGATTGACTGCATGCCGGCAGCTATTTCCTCGGTAGAGGCTATCGATTCCTGCACGCTTGCCGCTACTGTTTGTGCATTGGCGCTTAGCTGGGCGCTGGCAGCCGCCAACCGTTGGGAAGAGTTACTAATTGAGCCGAGAGATTGCTGCAACATTGCCACAGTGGTGCCAACTGCTTGTGCCAGCTGGCCTACTTCGTCTTTACGCTTTAAAAGGTTCGAGGGGATAGATACGGTCAGGTCGTAAGCGGCTAGGCTTTGCGCTACCTTAGTTACTTGGATAATTGGCTTAGCAAGTGCGCCGCCTAAAAGCGTGGCGCTAATAATTGCAACAGCCAGCACGACAAAGAGGAAAACCATAACGAATTGCCGCATGGAAGCAACTCGGTTAAGCACTTCGCTGGTTTCCGCGGCAAAGGCAAGCGACCAGTTGGTACCGGCGATGGGGGCATAGCCAAGCATACGGTTCTTACCATTGTAGTCATATCGCCCTGCGCCAGTCTTAGCTTGAATCATCTCTTTTTGAATAGTAACTAGCTCTTGCAGACTGACATCAGTTTTCACATTTTCCAAGTCATTATCTCGCTGTAAAACCAGATCATAGTTAGGATGGGCGATAGTTGTTGCCTCGCCATCAAGTATGTAGGCATAACCGGTTTTACCGAAACCGACATCGGCAATTGCCGCACAGAGAGCTTGACCGGGTAAAAAGCCTACTAAACCGATGTAGTTGCTGGCTGTAATAGGTACAGCAACTGTTACGACCATATTGTCGTCAGTGGCAAGCTTAAAAGGAGTGGTGATTATTGTCTGCCCGGCTATCAGCCCGTCATAATATGGGTGTTTGGAAGCATCGATTGTCTGTCCGTTAGGCAAAATCAGGGCACCGTCGTTCCGCAACATGCCGATGTAAAGCAAGTCGTTTTCTCTAGTTTCTCGCTGTAGGTAAGTCTGTTGGCTGGTCCTGCTTGCTTCGCCATCAAAGTTACGTGCAATGCCATCGGCTATCCTGCGCCAAGAATCTAGCTGAGTTGCGACCAGATCCGCTGTATCTTCCGCCTTTGAGATAAGTAGCTCGTGTAACGTGCCAGTTAAGGCCGTCTGCGCCTTCGAGAAAGTAACTAAGCTTAGAACGAGTGTTACCACTAACATAAGGGAGGCTATCGCTAGGGCGGCTGTTTGTTTAATGCTTTTCATTGACCACACCTTCTTTCGCAGAATAATTAACTGGGTCCTCATATTCCATATACAACTTGGGACAAGGGCGTAATCTAAGTAAACCGATTTTGTTTTTACGCGTTGTTTTAACAATATTATTCTATAAGTATTTTCAAATACCTTTCACTTGGGCACTATTCACAACTTTCAACCGCGGGGACGGTTAATTAGGTAGTGGGGCGACGTAAGATCGCCCCTTACTGCGGCTAATTATCGACGGCCACTTTTATATAGTCTCCTTTTGAAGCAAAACAATATTCACAGCTCAAATTACAATCATGGGATACATGTAAACACAATGCCTTGATTCGATCAGTATTTCTTCTATCAACAACTGCCTTCCATAAATCCGATTCTTTGACTCTATTTCTTGTTATTTCCCTTGAATGACGGCCATCTTCAAGTATGACGCATCCTTTATTCTTATAATATAAGCTTTGCTCATTATAAAAGTATCTTCTTTTGCTTATCTATATTAATTTAGTTGTTATACCGTTTTTTTACATATCCTTCTGCGATAAAACTTGTTGTTTTCATATAAGAATTCTTCAATCACATTCTGCTCTATAAGCTTATTAATAATAAGTCGATCAAGATTTTTGTCTTTTAAGAGTTGATTAATAACATCTTCCCTAATCGGATGCACAGATATAATACTTAAAAGATCATTTATGACATCATCAGTGAAGAAAAAATTCTCCCCTTCATCCCCTGTAATACATTCAACATTGATCTGAGCCAATTTTTGTATGAGCAAAAAAGCCTCCCTCACTTTTGCTGTAGACGGTCTCTTAACACCACTTTCCGCCGGTGGACGTGTCGGAACTAACAAATAGGCTTTAGAAGGTTTTAACCTTTTCAGCTGCTTTCCTAGTTCAATAATACATTCTTTTTTATCATTATACCCATCTATCAACATTGTTTCTGTTACTAAAGTCCCATTAAAACTCTTAGCAAAATCTAGGGTTCCTGTTATTATTTTATCAAGATCCAGATAGCCATGGGGTCTATCGATCCGCCGCCAAGTATCGTGGTCTACCGCATCAATCTTAAGTGATACCCAATCTGCTTTTAATAAATCTTTTTTAACCTCATCCATCCATAGCAATGAAGCATTGGTTATTACCGCAATTTTAACACCAAACTGCTTCAATAAATCAATTTCTACTCCCAGATTACGATCAAGGGTCGGTTCTCCATCGCAAACAAAGGTAAAATAATCAACATGCCCTCCCTTGGCATTCAATTCCTTCATTTTTATTCCTGTCTCACAAAGAATATTTTCCGGCTTGTAGAATTCTGCCCTCTCCATCTGCATCCGGTTTGTTCTTCCCAACTGACAGTAAACACAAGAATAAGAACATCTCTTAGGCGGTATATTATTTATCCCCAGGCTCTGGCCTAAACGTCTTGAGGGAACAGGTCCGAATACTAACATCTATTTTATCCTCCACTTCTTAATCGTATATTATTTAGTCTTCCCTCTACCACTCTTTCGCCAAATAAATACCTCAAAGTAATTAGTCCAAGAAAAAACATCAGTAACAGGTAAAAATAGCTGGAGAGAAAACAGGATTAAAGTAACTCTGTTTTCTCTCCATGCTCCCTTCTTATGATCTCAGGGAACAATTCTTACCTTAAGTAACTGCATAATTAGTTAAATAAAACCTTAAGATAATTTCCTCACCTGCTTACCACCATCTTCCGCGGGCAAATCCTCGTCCGCATCCTCTTCCAAATCCTCTTAATGAATTAAACCTTCTTCTTCGGAAGCCGCCATACGGATATACCTGCGGAATAGGTCCGTAGTTAATTGGATGAATAGGAGTAAAATTGGATTTAGGTGTATCACTATCGGTGAGCGGAAGAACACAATAACCATTTCCCCTTCCAGTCATTGGTCCCTGTCCCATTGGACCTGTACCATCAAAGCGTGGCATTATATATCCCTCCTTTCATCATTAATTGTCTCCACCTTATACCGTTTCAAGTTTTTTTATCTCCTCAACCAATCTCTCCCACAAATTTTTAATCTCCTTAGTTATTCTCTCATTACCAGCCTCAATCGGAGTTTTGAATTCCTGTAAAGCCTTGACAATCGATGGATCAAACGGTATCTTACCAATTACAGGATAGCCATTCCTTTCACAAAAAGCTTCAATTTCTAAAGTTAATTCAGGATTTAAGTCGTATTTATTGATACAAACAAAGGCCGGGATACCAAAATGTCTTGCTACCCCTAAAACCCTTTCCAAGTCACTTTGACCGGATTTGGTCGGTTCAGAAACTACAACCACAGCATCTGTTCCTGTAATCGAAGCAATAACTGTACATCCAATCCCTGGAGAACCATCTACAATTAACCATTCCTCATCTTTTTTGTATTTATTTACATATTCTCTTACCTCGGTGACCAGTCTCCCCGAGCCTTCAGCCCCAATATCAAGGAGCGCATGGGAAAAAGTCCCCCTTGGCGTACTGGAGATCGATGTTTCTCCAGTCTTGACTTCTTCCAACCGGATCGCTTTCTGAGAGCAAACCAGTGTACAAGCGCCACAGCCTTCGCACTTCATTGGGATTAATTTAAACTCTTCATTAATCGCCCCAAATCTGCATGTCTCTCGGCATAAGCCACACTTTACACATAATGATGGATCAATTACTGCTTCTTTTGCGCCATAATAATCATCCTTTTTTAAAGTTTTCCCTTCTATTAAGATGTGTAAATTTGGCGCTTCAACATCGCAATCAGCGAGCATTTTATTCTGAACAAGGATGCTGAGAGATGAAACCAGGGTACTTTTTCCTGTTCCACCCTTCCCGCTGATAAAGACAATCTGCTTCATTTACTGGCACCCCTTTTAATTTTTTCATACAGCTTTATAAATTTTTCTTTCCACATACTATTATTCTGAACAGGAAGAATCCCTTTTGAATAACCTTCCGCAATTTCCTGCGAAAAAGGTATTTCCATCAAAAGCTCGATCCCCTCACTCTGACAAAAATCATGGATCAATTTGCTATTATCTGAAGCCTTATTTAAAACTATGCTAAAGGGTATTCCCATTTTTCTAACAAGCTGTACCGCAATTTTAAGATCATGGAGTCCAAAAGGTGTAGCCTCAGTTACCAGCAGACAAAAATCGCTACCTTCAATTGATTCTACTACTGTACAAGAAGCACCGGGCGAACAGTCTATAATTACAGGTAGATCTTTTTTTATACGTTTTTTTAATTCTTTTAAAATCGGTATGCTGATTGGCTCCCCGATATTAAGTTTCCCCTGTAAGAATGTATCATCTTCATTTGCTTCTAAAACCCCAATAACCCGTTCTACTTCCCGTATTGCCCCATTCGGGCAGGCTATAACACATGCTCCACAGTGATGGCAAATTTCAGGAAAGACTAAAACCTCATCTTTAACAACTGCAATCGCATTAAACTGACAGGCCTTTGCACAATTGCCACAAGCATTACACTTTGTCATCTCCGCTTCAGGGACCAGAACTTTAACCGGAGAACTTTCTTCTATTTCAGGTTTTAAAAAAATTGCTCCATTGGGTTCCTCCACATCACAATCAATATACTGACTGGATGGCAATGAGGCTGCTAGGCTAGTAGCAACAGTTGTTTTCCCTGTTCCTCCTTTTCCACTTAAAACAGCTATTTTCATTTTAAGCCTCCTCAATCATACTAAATCATCTTATTATCTTTATTTATTAGCGTTTGCCTATTATGTTTGCTGTGATTTTATCACTCTATTATTGGCCTTTGCCCATAATTTTATTGCTATTTTTTATACTTGTCAATAGTTTTCTTGAAACTTAGGACTGTAATAATGTCATGTTAAAGGAGACTAGTCAAGCAATCAATTAGGCAATCCCTAAATTTAAGCAACTATCTTCAACCTTCATGTGATCTATTTATGACATTTTACCCTTAAAATAAAGAAGGCAGGCTTTACACCCGCCGCTCAAATCAACTGGATTAGTTTACTTCTTGGTTTAATCTAATAAAATTGCATAATTAGTTTTTTTAGTCAAACTTAAGAATGATTGCGCTTTCTTAATCCTAAGAGAAAGAGCCCGCCCGACTTTGACGTAGATTTTTCATGGCGCGATCGTGACGAGATCTATGATTATATTTTCAAAAGATATCAAAGTGAACATACTGCTCTGATGGGAGCCATGGGCACTTTTCGCGACCGTTCCATTATCCGCGAGTTGGGCAAAGTTTACGGGCTGCCCAAAAGTGAGATAGATCGCCTTGTGTACGATCCCGGAAATATGCTTAACAAAAATGAGGTAAGCAATACTATCCTTTCTGTTTATATGCAGATGGCAGACTTCCCCAACCAGCGGACTATTCACGCTTCGGGGGTCTTGATTTCCGAGGAGCCTTTAACATGTTACTCGGCGATAGACTATCCGCCCAAAGGGCTGCCCACGATGCAGTTTGATATGTATATTGCCGAGGATATAGGTTTTGAAAAGTTTGATATCCTGTCGCAACGAGGCATCGGCCATATCAGGGATTGCAAGGAAATTATCAGGCTCAACCAGGGCCATGAGATTGACACATCTAATCCCAGGAGGTTTTTTAGTGACCCCTTAATTGCAAGGCAGTTGCGGACGGCAAATACTGTTGGTTGCTTCTATATCGAAAGTCCCGCAATGCGCCAGCTTATCAGCAAATTGCAATGTGATTCTTACCTTACTTTAGTTGCGGCAAGCTCTATTATTCGTCCGGGAGTGTCCAGCTCGGGTATGATGCAAACCTATATAGAACGGCATCTCAATCCTGAAAAGGTTCATTATATACATCCTATATTTAAGGAGCTGTTGGAGGAAACTTATGGTGTTATGGTTTACCAGGAGGACGTGATGAAAATAGGTCACCATTTCGGCGGTTTGGATTTGGCTGATGCTGATGTACTTCGCCGCATGATGAGTGGTAAATATCGTGATGCAAGCCATCTGGGTGAGATAGAAGATAAATATTTCCTTAACTGCAAGGAAAGGGGCTATCCCGATGAGCTTGCCAAAGAGGTATGGCGGCAAATGAAATCATTTGCCGGCTATAGTTTCAACAAGGCTCATAGCGCGTCCTTCGCTGTAGAAAGTTACCAGAGTTTATTTCTGAAAACTTACTATCCTCTTGAGTTTATAGTAAGCGTGTTGAATAACTACGGGGGATTTTACTCGCGTGAGGTTTATATCAATGAGGCGAGGAAGGCAGGCGGGAATATTTGTCTTCCCTGTGTCAATAAAAGTTCCTTTGCCACTTCCATCGAGGGTAAAGATATTTATTTAGGTTTTGATTGTTTGCTGAACCTGGATAGCAGTCTGGCACATCTTATTGCTGAAGAACGCATGCGTAACGGGGATTATCTGAGCCTTGAGAATTTCAACCTGAGGACATCTGCCGGATTGGAGCAGATTATTATTCTTATACGCTCCGGAGCCTTTCGCTTTTTGGGAGTAGGAAAAAAGGAACTGCTTTGGGAGGCTCATTTGCTTTTAAATAAAAACAAAAATTCGGCGGCGCAGCCCGGGCAACTCTTCTTTAATAATGCCGCGCGTTTGCAACTTCCGGTGCTTATAAGCGATAAGCTGGAAGATTTGTACGATGAAATTGAACTTATGGGATTTCCCGTTTCCGGCTCCGTTTTTGACCTTGCCAAGTCGAACTATCGTGGTAACGTCACTGCAAAAACGTTGGCAGCCTCTTGTGGCAGGATAGTAAGGGTGGTTGCCTTCTTAGTAGTTACCAAACCGGTAAGAACCAAGAACGGGGGTCTTATGAAATTTGGTACTTTTATAGATGTCAACGGAGATTTTATTGATACCCTGCACTTTAGCCAAAGCCTGAGAAAATCTCCGCTCCGGGGTAAAGGACTGTATCTTTTGGAGGGTAAAGTGCTTATGGATTACGGTAGTCCCTCTATCGAGGTGCGCCGCTGTGCGATGATGCCACTTAAACCCGACCCCCGAAGCGTTTGATTAGCCTATAATAAAATCTAATTACAGAGTCTTACTTTGCACGACTATTTCTATTCTTCGCCTCCTGCTGAATAACCTTTAATAATGCCTCGTTGTGAGTTCTTTACGAAGAGGATAATCTCGTCGCGCTCTTTAGACGCTGGCAATTCGGCTTCGATTCGCAACAGAGCATCAGAATTATTCATGTTCGACTGGAAAAGCACCCTGTAGCAGTCCTGGATATCTCTGATTTGCTCGTTGGTAAAGCCCCTGCGACGTAAGCCGATAGAATTGACACCCACATAAGCAAGCCGTTCGCGGCCTGCCTTTACAAAGGGCGGCACGTCCTTGCTTACCAGAGAGCCGCCGCCCACCATTACATGGGCGCCTATGTGAACAAACTGGTGTATGGCAGATAGTCCGCCAACAATAGCCCAATCGTCAATAACCACCTCCCCGGCTACCTGAACGCTGTTGACCAGAATAACGTTATTGCCGATAAAGCAATCGTGTGCCACGTGTACGTAGGCCATCAAGAGGCAATTATCGCCTATCACGGTTTTCCCTTTTGCCTTGGTGCCTCTGTTGATAGTGGCAAACTCCCTGATGGTTGTGTTGTTGCCAATTTCGACTACTGTGTCTTCACCGGCAAACTTCAAGTCCTGGGGAATGGCGCCTATAACCGCACCGGGAAAGATATTGCAGTTTTTGCCTATCCTGGTTCCTTCCAATATTGTGGCATTGGATCCAACGCGTGTTCCTTCACCTATCACTACATTCTTGTCGATGGTGACAAATGGCTCAATTACCACATTGGGGGCAATCTTTGCTTCAGGATGTATGTATGCTAAGGGCTGCTTCATCTACTTGTTTTTAATTATTTGAGCCATAAATTCGCCTTCTGCCACGATGCTGTCGCCAACAAAGGCCATACCTTTCATATTGGCAACGCCTCTGCGAATTTCGGTCAGCATTTCCAACTTGAATATCAGAGTGTCGCCAGGAACAACTTTTTTGCGGAATTTGATATTGTCCAGCTTCAGAAAATAGGTGCTGTACCTGTGAGGTTCTTCCATCATACCCAGTACCAGTATCCCGCCCACCTGAGCCATGGCTTCTACCAGCAGAACGCCGGGCATGACCGGTTCCTCCGGAAAGTGACCGGTGAAGAAGGGCTCATTGCCGGTAACATTTTTCACCCCAACTACCACTTTTTCATGAAGCTCAATAATCTTATCCACGAGCAGAAAGGGGTATCTGTGGGGAAGCATGCTTCGTATCTTGTTGACATCGTAAACCGGCTCTGCATTGGGATCATAAAGCGGTGCGTCGATTTTCAGCTGACGTTTACGAATTTCCTTCCTCAGAAGCTGTGCAAATTCAGAATTTATCTTATGCCCCGGTTTGTGGGCAATAATTCGTCCTTTTATGGGACTGCCGCACAGGGTGAGGTCGCCTATTACATCAAGGAGCTTATGCCGTGCCGGCTCGTTGGTAAAGTGTAAATCAAGGTTGTTGAGTATGCCTGTAGGTTTTACCTCAACAGAAGGCTGGTTGAACAGTTTGGCCAAGCGGTCAAGCTCCTCTTGTTCTACAGGTTTGTCGATAATAATAATGGCATTGTCGAGGTCGCCGCCTTTGATAAGATTGTTTTTCAGCAAGGGCTCCAGCTCGTGCAAAAAGACAAAAGTCCTGCACATGGAAATTTCATCTTCAAAGGAATCGAGGCTTTCGATGGTGGCAAATTGATTGGACAACTGCAGTGATTTGTTGAAGGATATCATCACCTGAGCTGAAAAGCCGCTGTCGGGAAGTGCTATTATGTAGCTGCCCGTTTCGGGATCCTCTACCATCATCTTCTCACGTACCTCAAAATATTCGCGATCAGCATCCTGTTCTACTATACCGGCATTAAGAACAGCCTCCACAAAAAACTTAGCGCTTCCGTCAAGTATGGGAACCTCCGGTCCGTCCACATCAATAAGACAGTTGTCAACTCCCATTCCGCGCAGTGCTGCAAGGCAGTGCTCAATGGTGCTGACTTTTGCTTCGCCCTCCTGCAAAACGGTGCCTCGCTGGGTGTAAGATACATTGTCAACAAGAGCCTTGATAAGTGGTTGGCCATCCATGTCAACCCGCCTGAATTTATATCCAAATCCTGCTTCTGCAGGGTTTAATGTAAGGTTGACATAAACACCAGTATGTAGCCCGGTGCCTTTTAATGAGACGGATTTTCCGATAGTTCTTTGCTTTTCAGCCATTATAATAAGTCTTATTTATTAGTCAGTTGTTTCTCTAACTCGTCAATCTTAGCCTTTAGCTCAGGTAGCTTTCTGAAAACTACATAGGCTTTATTATATTGCATTGCCTCGAATGAAGGAGCTCCCATTTGCACCGAGCCTTCTTTTGTAATGCTCTTGCCTACTCCTGTCTGAGCAGCAAGCTTCACCCCGTCGGCAATTTTCAGGTGTCCGGCAACACCTACCTGACCGCCAAACATAACCCTGTTGCCAATCTTTGTGCTTCCTGCTATTCCTGTTTGGGCAGCCAGTACGCTGTTTGTTCCTATCTCCACGTTGTGTGCAATCTGTATCAGGTTGTCAAGCTTTGTGCCCTTACCTATTATAGTCGCGCCCATAGTAGCCCTGTCGATAGTGGTGTTTGAACCTACCTCCACATCATCTTCCAATACTACAATACCTATCTGAGGAATTTTTTCAAAGCCGCCATCTTCTGTCGGTGCAAAACCAAAGCCGTCGGAGCCGATAATAGCACCCGAGTGAACGATACAATTGGCGCCGATTTTACAGCCTTTATATATCTTGACTCCGGCATAGATTGTTGAATTGTCGGCTATGCTCACTCCATCCCCGATATAAACCTGGGGATAGATCCTGACATTATTGCCAATCTTCACCTTCTCACCTATATAGGCAAAGGCTCCTATATAAACCTCATCACCCAGTTTGGCAGACTTATCGATAAATGAGGGTTGCTCAATGCCGCTCTTTTGGGGAAGCATGGCCTCGTATATCTGCAACAGCTTTGCTAAGGCATTGTAGGCATCATCAACGCGTATAAGCGTTGCACTTACAGGCTTCGCGGGATGAAAGGACTTATTAACAATTACAACCGACGATTGGGTTGTATAGATGAAGTGCTCGTATTTAGGGTTGGCCAGAAAGGTCAGCGATTCGGGCTTACCCTCTTCTATCTTCGCAACCTCCCTGACTATGGCTTGCGCATCACCTTCTATTTCTCCGCTTATTAAGGCAGCAATTTGCTCGGCTGTAAATTCCATCTCTCGAGTTACTATTAATTTTGTGCAAAACTACGAAATTATCATTTGTAAAAAAATGAACTAAGTAAGCATACTATAAAATTCACTTGTCGGGGATAAGCCTTAATGATCAGTTATCAATGATCAGTCATCAGTAAGAAGTTTTGGGTTTGGATAACAAGCTATTTTTATCCTCCACCACTTCCATGCTCAATCTGCGTTAATCCGTGTTAATCTGTGGACAAAATCATTCATCAGGAAGTGACGATATAAACTCCGGGAATCTGAGGATTATTTCGCTTTTTGTTTTATTGAAAAGAAGGTGCTCAAAGTCCTTTTGCTTCTTTTTCAGATCAACTGTTTTTAGCAGATTGGCTGTTGCTTCCTTGAATGCCTTCAAATCATGAATCCTACAAAGCTTTGAAAGAAAGTGGTAATCCGGCTTACTTTGTGCCAGAAGGAATATCAAGTCGTAAAAATCGCGTCCTTTGGCTCTGCCTAACATGGCGCAGATTTTCATGCGTTCGTTCCCCCAATAAAAATAATTTTCTTGATATAGACCGTGGTAGAAAGGAAATCCAGAATCATTAGCTGTAAATACTCTTTCAATATTAACTTTTCCAAAATCGAATTTTCGCGGATTTGAATCGGGAAGAAGTTTTTTATTTGTTCGATTTGTATCATAAATCATAAGTCTTAAGTAGCAATCCGGCTCTATGTGTTAGTGGTTTGCTTTGAAATTTGTTGGTAAAAGTCTTAAATAAGCTCAGGTTCAAATCACTATGAAGGTAATCCTCATCCAAACGTAATTCTGCTAACTCTTGTTCGCTATTATAAAAGGGGTACAAATACAACAAATCAAGTAAGGCCTTTTCGGGTGAAGCAAACTGAATCGCACGATTGTCAGCCATTGACTTTATCTCGTATCCAAACATAAGCTGTTCTTTCACACTCTTATATGAATATTCCCCTAAGTCGTTGGCGAAATATGCTGTTTTCAGGCTTGTAACACTTGTTGTTTGCACTACTGCCTCAGGGTCTTATGGCGATTGGAAATGATTTAGCGGGAATGCGGAGTATTCCCTGTTGCAGCTAGAAATATTTGTGCTACTTTTGGAGGGCGTTTTCTTTAAGGGTTTTAGCTTACATGTGATATAAGCAATAAGGGTTGAGGCCTAATTTCTATTGCATTAAATGATAGGAGAAAATATTAGCAAAGTATAGCTTGGAAAAGGGGTTGAAAAAGATGGCTTATGTGGCGGTAACTCTGTTGCTGATGTTCGGAGCTAAAGCTTGGGGGCAGCAGCGCATGGCCGACAGTCTTTTGCTGGTTTTGGAAAAATATCGTCGGGAGGATACGGTTCGGGTAAACAGGATGAATGATCTTGCTTATGCTGTTTATATAAACAACAGTGCAATGGCGGAGGAGTACGCCCGGGAAGCAGGGAGTCTGTCCGACAAGCTTGGCTACCCCAAGGGAAAAGCCAGGAGTCTATGGTTACAGGGCTTAGCACATTTGAGCCGAAACAAAGAAGAGGCTTTGACTTTCTTTCAACAGGCTTTGACTGTTTCGGAGACTATTAACGACCGGCAGGGCATGGCTAATTATCTTATTGCCTCGGGTAATGTACTTCATGATTTAGGCAGGAGGGCCAAGGGGGACAGCTGCTATTATAGTGCCTTAGACTTTGCGAGAGCCGGTGGCGACAAAAATACCGAACTCAAATGTATGGTAAATATTGCACGCATTCATACTGCTAATGGAGAGCATGCTGCAGCCCTTGACTTACTTAACAAGGCCAGTGAGTTAGCGCGACATCTGGACAACAAGGTTTTGCTTGCCCGCTGCTACAACAGTATGGGATCGAACTACTTGTTGCAAGGCAATTATTCCGTATCGCTTGAATACTTGCTTAGGGCTATGCGTGTGAACGAAGAACTTCACGACAGAGCAGGCATTCTGGGTAACTTATTGAATATTGCAGGAGTTAAACTGGAGCAGAGAAATTATGAGGGAGCTTTGGAAAGTGCCCTGCTGGCTAAGGATTTGGCGGAAGAGATACGGGATACATCGTTGCTCTCCATTTGTCTAAGCAATATTGGCAGTATTTATTTGTCAATGGAGGATGATAAGGCTCTGAAATACCTGCAAGAGGGTCTGGCTTTGTCGCGCAGCACTAACAAGGTGCAGCGCATACACTCATTGACAAATATTGGAGTGGTTCACAGCAGGAAGGGGGAATTCGCGGCGGCACTCGAAAATTTTGAGGAAGCTTTGACGGCGGCAGAGAGCATTGGCTTCAAACGAGGCATGGCTCAGGCTTTGTACGAAATGGCTAAGATCTTTTTCTTACAGCACGACCGGACCAGAGCACTGCAATACGCATATAGGAGCGCAGAGCTTTCGGAGCAGTTGGGTTTGCCTGAGATGCTCAGGGACAATAATAAGCTGCTGGCAGATATATTTGCGATTCGCAACGATTATAAGCGTGCTTATGAACATCATAAACTTTATAAACAGTTTAACGACAGTACCTTTAATGCCGAGAACGTTAAGAGAATAGCCGATTTGGAAAGTGCTTATCGCTTTGATAAGGAAAGACAGTTTTTTGAGGCAGAACAACAGAGAAAGGATTTGGCGATTCAAAGTCAGCATACCATCATATTGACTTTGACTCTGGCTTTTTTATTCATGCTACTTTTGGCTTTGACCCTCTATCATTTGTACAAGCTTAAGCGGCGGACGAACAAGGAACTATTGCAACAAAAAGCCAAAATTGAAAGGCTTCAACAGCTGGAAATCAGCAGGATGAATCAAGAGTTGGAGGCCGGGCAAAAGGCCATGACGGCGGCTGAGCTCAAGCTGCTCCAGAATTCAGAACGCGATGCGCAAACGATAAAGGCCTTGGAGGAGACGCTTCTTCTTGCAGGCAACGAGGCGCAAAGCAGTATCAAATCCTTGATTGTAAACTACAAGCACCAGGCCTACCACTCCAACTGGGAGGAATTTGAACTCCTGTTTCAAAAGGTACACCATTCTTTCTACGACCATCTGAACGAACGCTTCCCCGATCTCACGCCCAATGAGCGCAAGCTATGTGTTTTCCTGAAGCTGAACATGAATAACAAACAAATTGCACAAGTTACTTTTCAGTCGGAAGAGGCGCTGAAAAAGGCGCGTTTGCGATTACGAAAGAAGTTAGAGTTGGATCGGGACACCAATTTGGTGGCCTTTGTCCAGGGTTTGTAGCCACAGCCCTTCGGCTGTTCACAGGCTTATCAAAAATGTTTTTTGCATTGTCCACTTTTTGTCCCCCCTCCCTTTGCCTGCATATCCTTCTCAACTGTATAGATTTGCCGGATGAGTTATTATTAAAACTAAAATCTGGCACATGAAAAAAACACTACTCTTTTTATTTATGTTTGTTAGCATCTTGCGTTGCGGCATGGCGCAAACTCAGGAGGAGCTGACCGCTCTTAAGGAAGCGTCTCCTGTTTTTCAAAGCAAATATTACAAGTCACATGTTTGGGACGTACAGCGCTCGCCTGCAATACCTGTAGCAGGGGAGGAATGGAAGTTGAGGAACTTTGACAGGCCTTACGATGCCTCTAACTCCCGCGAGATAGACTGGGGTGAGTCGGACGATCGTTACTTAATGTTTGATATAGAGCTTGCTGCCACAGGAAGCTACAGCGACGATCTTTTTGGGTCGGACAACCGGTACAACGTTGTACTGAGGCTGTACGAGGCAGACGGAACCTATGTAAAAGATCTTTGCAGCTACGGAAATTTTATGGGTTTTGGCGACAAGGGATTTTTGTTTAATCAAACTAACCACTATGGAACTTTCTTTGCCAACGACAACTACGAGTTGGGGGCTTTACTCACTTACACCCCAACAACGGGAGTGCTTACGCGGCTGTCGGAACTGAAAAGTTACCAGTATTCCCCTCAGTTGATTCCCCCGCCCCCGGGATTTCTATCCGTCTTAGTTTACAACGGAACGCTGCAGTCGATACCCCTTAGTCCTAACGCAGCCTACAGCCTGACGGGAGACCTGCGGGCCGCCAGGGTGGGTACTTACAGCGCTTATGCTGTGCTCAACGACAAAGAAAATACATCCTGGTCGGACGGCACTACCAAGGATGTTTATGTGGCCTGGCGCATTGTGAAAGCCGACTACGACATGAGTGCGGTGGCCTGGGATTATACTGAACCTTTTGTATGGGATGGAACAACAAAAACGGTAAGCCTGACCGGACTACCTGAGGGTGTAAGTGTTGGCAGGTACGACAACAACACCGCCACGGAGGAAGGCAGGTATATGGCCGGTGCTGTCTTGGTTTACGACTTTTCGAACTACAACGAGGTAAGCGTTCCCGGCTTAAACTGGACTATTAACCGGCTTTTGATTGACAGGCCGGTACCCACAGCCACAAGCTTCGTGTACAACGGTGAGGTGCAGGGGATTACTCTTCCCCCGAGCGAACATTACACGGTAAGCGGAACTACTTCTAGCACAGATCCAGGCAACTATATGGCGTTTGTCGTGTTAAGCAACAGCCGCAACATGGGCTGGACAGATGGAGGTTTTGGAAGCGATATTATTAACTGGACTATTAAAAAGGCAGACTACGATATGAGCGCAGTCGTCTGGGATTATACTGAGCCTTTTATCTATGACGGAACAACAAAAACGGTAAGTCTGACCGGACTGCCTGAGGGGGTAAGCGTAAATAGCTATAAGGGCAATACAGCCACAGATGTAGGTACTTATTCAGCAAGCGCAGTATTAAACTATCAGTGGTGGAATTACAATAAACCCGAAGTTCCGGAGCTAAACTGGAGTATTGAGAACCTTGCCCTTTCATTGGGGCAGGCCCAAAACGCCGAAGCTGTGGCCACTGCTTATCCTAATCCGCTAATGGCGGGAACGGTTTTGCAGGTGGAAATAGGAGAAGAACACGGGGCAAATGCAAATGCAGAGCTGCTTAATCTTAGCGGCCTCTAGGTGCCGGTGACGATTGAAAAGCAGAGCGGGGCTTACAGAATTTCGGGTCTTACAAGGCCGGGAGTTTATTTTGTCAGGATTTTTACACCGACCAAGAGCATTGCTGTCCTGAAAGTAATAGTGAAATAGTATCACTAAATCCATGTTGACCTAGTTTGACTCTCATCGGTCTGTTTTGAGCGAGATTACAAGATCCCGGGCTGCGAATCTAAGCCTGGGATTTTTTTACTTATACAATTAATGTTGTCAGGTAAACATATCAATCCAACTTAGCTTATGGATTTCTCACTTCGTTCGAAATGACAATCAGATGTTTAGCTTGTTGGAGTGGGTTGGCGGCTCAGCCGCCAACCCACTCCAACCTTTAAAC
>ENA-UOOK01003792-UOOK01003792.1-fermentation-metagenome-genome-assembly--contig:-NODE-3792-length-16810-cov-4.059326_pt1 | contig 16810 bp, 20 predicted proteins | sample MGYA00245777_ERZ724023 | MGnify/ENA primary metagenome ERZ724023 (study PRJEB28704, sample SAMN03018312) | fermentation metagenome | biome: anthropogenic terrestrial biome; feature: soil; material...
CAGCACGCCGCGCAAGGCGGCCTTGCCATCGACTACCGCATCCAGACGGTGGAAGAGCTCGTGGCGCAGGAAGCGGCCCGCAGGCTCTGCGTACCGTTCGGCATCGTCGACCTTTCGCTCGCCCCCACTCCCGCCGTCGGCGACTCCGTCGCCCACATCCTCGAGGAGATGGGCCTGGAATCCTGCGGTGCGCACGGGACCACCGCCGCGCTGGCGATCCTGAACGACGCCGTGAAAAAGGGCGGCATCATGGCCTCTTCCCACGTGGGAGGGCTTTCCGGGGCGTTCATCCCCGTCACGGAGGACGCGGGGATGATCGACGCAGCGAGATGCGGCTCCCTGTCCATCACAAAGCTGGAGGCGATGACCTCGGTGTGCTCCGTCGGCCTCGACATGATCGCGGTTCCGGGCGACACCCCGGCGGAGGTCATCTCCGCGATCATCGCGGATGAGGCGGCCATCGGCATGGTCAACAGCAAGACCACCGCGGTCCGCCTGATCCCGGCCATCGGCAAAAAGGCGGGCGACGAGCTGAATTTCGGCGGGCTCCTGGGCGGCGGCCCCGTGATGGAGGTCAACCGCTATTCCCCACTGAAATTCATCCGGCGCGGCGGGCGCATCCCCGCCCCGATTCAAAGCCTGAAAAACTGACCGGCACGCCCAATTTAAGAAATCGTTTCTCTTCTTTTTTTGCCTATCATCCACAAAAAACGGCGGGTTTTGAAAAAGAATTATTGTGTCACAAAGAGCGTTTTCCTTTTCTATTTTGTTGTAAAATTATGACAGGCGCGTTATAATGAAGTACATCGGAATAACGAAAACAACTTTAAAAAGAAATCAAAAAAAGGAATCCTGACGATTCCGATCAAGGCCAAGGGAGGTGCGGTTCCAATATGCAGGACATGCTGAAAAAAATAGTAGAGATGGATCAGCAGGCCAGAAAGATCACAGACGCCGCGCAGCTGGAGAAAATCGACTCGGAGAAGGAAGTTTCCAAAAAGCGGGAGGAAATCCGCGAACAGTATTTAGCCAGGGCAAGGCACCGGATCGAGATCAACCGGCCGCTGGAGCAGAAAGCTGCCGAGGAGGACTGGGAAAAAGCGAAAAAGAGAAACGAGGCCCTCGCAAAAAAAATGGATGAGCTGTACGCGCAAAAGGGCGGGGAATGGATCGATGCCATCGTTGCGAAAGTGATAGGAGAGTGATTCCGTGCTTTCCAATTTTTCGTCCAACGTCATTCTGGCGAAAGCGCGCGCCATGTACGGCAGGCGCCTGACCAAAAAAAATTACAGCGACCTTCTGAACTGCCAGAACGTATCCGAAATCGCGCGTTACCTCGTCAACAATACGGACTATGCGAAAATCCTTTCGGGCATCAACGACCGCGACATCTACCGCGGGCAGCTGGAAAACCTTCTGAAGCAGAAGCTGTTCGAGGACTCGGCCGTCCTGTGCCGGTATGAATTTTCAGTGGGGGACATTTTTTCGGGCTATCTGCTGCAGAGAAGCGAGATCGAGCAGATCCTGAATGTCCTGCTCCACCTGACCGCGGGGATGCCCTCGGAATATCTTTTTTCCATGCCGATGTTTCTGACGAACCGTTCGCGCATCAACCTGGTTTCGCTTTCGGATGCAAAAAGCTTCGACGACATCCTGAACGCCCTGGGCGGCACGCCGTACCGCGCGCTGCTGGAGCCGTTGCGCCCGCAGGCCGGGATTCCGCTGGATTACACGGCGGTGGAAAACGCGCTGTACACCCACCTTTACGGCGAGGTCTACGCGATCATCCGGCGCCGGACCCGCGGCGAGACCAAAAAGCAGCTTCTGGAAATATTCGACACCTTTCTGGATCTGACCAATTACATCCGGATCATACGCCTGAAGACCTATTTCCATTCGGGCTACGATTTCATCCGGAATTCGCTGCTCCCCTTCGGGACGCTGCGGGAAAACCAGATCAACGATCTGATCGCCGCGCAGAGCACGTCCCAGATCCGGCAGGCCATGGAGCAGACTTCCGTCGGGAAGCGCACCAGGAATATCCAGCACAATTTCACCGACCAGATTTCGTCGCGCGCTATCTACCACGTCTGCCGGCACAGCATCCACTTTTCCAGCCGGCCGTCGGTGGTGATGCTTTCTTATATCTTCCTGACGCAGCTTGAATTGATGGACATCATCAATATTGTCGAGGGAATCCGTTACAAGCTTCCGGCAAATGAAATCAAGAAACTGCTGACGTTTGCCGATTTTTAAGGAAAGGGGTAACTGTTTTTGGCCGTCCAGAAAATCAAAATGACGAGTATCATCGGAAGGATGACGGAGCTTGACCAGGTGACGGAAATCTGCGGCGAGTCTGAATTCTTTCATCCCGACAACGCCCTGTCGTTTTATTCCGACACTTCTCAGTTTACACCGCTGAGCGAGGAGAACCCTTATGCGGAGCCCTTGCAGCGGCTGGTCGAATCCACGGCGAAAGTAAAGCGGAAACTGGATTTTGTCCCGCGGAAACCCGGAAAGGAGGATCAGTCCGCCGCAAAGGACGAAGAGCTGATCTCCTATGCGAACCGGGTCGCCGACGAGATGGAGGACTACCGCCGCGGCCGTGAGAAATCGAAGAAAACCATTCAGGAACTGACCCGGTCGATGGAGGATATCTCCCATTTCACGGGGCTGGAGCTGGACTTGGATGAGATCCGGAAATGCGCCTACATCAAGGTGCGTTTCGGCAGCCTGCCGAAGGAAAGCTATGAAAAGCTGGATTTCTACAATGAAAATCCCTACGTCATCTTCTTCCCCAGCAGCCACGACGAAACGCAGTACTGGGGGGTCTATTTCGCCCCGATCGATCAGGCGGCGGAGGTGGACCGCATCTTTTCCAGCCTGTACTTCAAGCGCGTGAAGCTCGCGAATTACAAGGGCAGCCCGGAAACCGCCCTGAAGCAGATGGAGGAGGAGCGCAACGCCGAGGGCAAAAGGATTCAGGAAGCCGATTCCCGGTTCAGCGCGCAGTGGAAAAAGGAAAGAAGCCGCTGCTGCGAGATTTACAGCCGCCTGACGGAACGGAGCGTCTACTTCGGCATCCGCCGTTACGCCGCCCGCTACAACGACAGCTTTATCCTGACCGGCTGGATCCCGGCGGACAGCGAGGAAAAATTCAAGACCTCGCTCGACCCGCTCCAATCGGTGGAATACACGTTTGAAAACGCGGAGGACAATCTGAACCATTCCCCACCGGTTCGGCTGAAAAACAAAAAGCTGTTCCGGCCGTTTGAATATTTCATCGACATGTACGGCCTGCCCTCCTACGACGAGGTCGACCCCACGCCGTTTGTCGCAATCACCTACATCCTTCTGTTCGGCATCATGTTCGCCGATCTGGGACAGGGCCTCGTTGTTTCCCTGCTCGGGCACTGGATGTGGAAAAAGAAAAAAATGAAGCTCGGCAGAATCCTGATTCCGTGCGGCATCTGCTCCGCGGTTTTCGGGACGGTGTTCGGCTCCTTTTTCGGCTTCGAGCATGCGCTCGATCCGCTCTACCGCGGTATGTTCGGCCTGAGCAAAAAGCCGTTCGAGGTCATGGAGCCGGTCACGACGAACCTCATCATTTATTCCGCCATCGCCATCGGCCTTGCGCTCGTCATGATCGCGATGCTGATCAACATCTATTCCAGCCTGCGGCGAAAACATTACGAGAACGCCCTGTTCGGCCCCAACGGGGCCGCGGGCCTCGTCTTTTACGGCTCGCTGGTGTTCGGGTTCGGCGGAAAGGCCGCGTTCGGCTGGGATATTGTGAACACCCCTTACATCATCTGCCTGGTGGTGATCCCGCTGGTGCTGATCTTCTTCCGGGAGGTTCTGGGCGGCCTGATGGAAAAACGCCCGAATTGGAAGCCTGAAAGCTGGGGCGAATACATCATGCAGAACTTTTTCGAGACCTTCGAATTCCTGCTGAGCTACATGACGAACACGATGTCTTTCCTTCGTGTCGGCGCTTTCGTCCTGGTGCACGCCGGCATGATGCTGGTCGTGTTCACGCTGGCCGAAATGATGGGCGGAATCGGCTATGTGCTGGCCGTTCTCATCGGGAACGTCTTTGTTATGGCTCTGGAAGGTTTGCTTGTCGGGATTCAGGTGCTGAGGCTGGAATTCTATGAAATGTTCAGCCGCTTCTTCGAGGGCGAAGGCCGCGCGTTCCAGCCGGTGATTGCCCGGGAGGAAGCCCAGTGACCCGTGTTCCGCCAATTCATATATGACAAAAAGTTTATCTGGAGGTAAATATTATGAACAACGCATTTCTCTTTTTCCCCGTCATCGCTCTCGCGGTATCGGTCCTTGTGTCTGTAAGGGCGGTTAAAAAAGGCAAGAGCGCGAAAAAGGCTTTTGCCACCCAGCTTCTGACCTTCCTCGCCATCTGCGCCGTCTCGTTTGCGGCCCCGGTGGCCGTGCACGCCGCGACGTCCGGCACGGCGGCCGCTTCCGACGGCGGCCTCGGCATGGGCCTTCTCGCGGCCGCGCTTTCCACCGGCCTCGGCGGAATCGGCGGCGGCATCGCCGTTGCGGCGGCTTCCCCCGCGGCGATCGGCGCGACATCCGAAGACCCCAAGGCGTTCGGCAAGGCGCTGATCTTCGTCGCTCTGGGCGAAGGAATCGCGCTGTACGGCCTTCTGATGTCCATCCTGATTCTGAACAAGATTTGACCTTCTCGAACAGAAAGCAGGTGATCTGTTTATGCGCTTTTATCTGATCAGCGACAACACCGACACTCTGGTGGGGATGCGCCTGGCCGGGATCCCCGGCATTCTGGTGCACGAGGCCGCCGAAGTCCGAAAAGCCCTGAACGACGCGGCCGAAATGCAGGATGTCGCCGTGATTCTGATCACGGAACGCCTGCTGGCCCTTTGCCCCGAGCTTGTCTACGACCTGAAGCTGAACCGCAAGCGTCCGCTGATCGTCGAAATACCCGACCGGCACGGCAACGGCCGTACCAAGGATTCCATTACCCGCTATGTCCGCGAGGCAATCGGAGTGAAAATTTAGCCGCCAATGCGGTGAACGGGGGTTTGAATGATGGCTTCTGTCAACAATGAAAAAATCAATAAATTCAATCTTGCGATCAACCACTACGCCCAGGAACAGCGTGAAAAAATCGAAAAGGAAATCGCCGAATACAAGCGGCGCGAGCTGGAAGAGGCCGAGCGCGAGGTCCTGAACGAGGCTTACCGCATGATCCAGAAGGAAATGGCGACGATGCGCGACGGCATCACGCGGGAAAGGGCGCACCGGGAAATGGCTGCCAGAAAGGAACTTCTGGAGAAGCGCGGGAAAATCACCGAAACGGTATTCCAGAAGGCCGCCGAACGGCTCCGCAGCTTTACCGAAACGGAAAAATACGCGGCCCTGCTCCAGAAATTCGCGCGAAATCTGTCCGGGATTCTGCCGGATACCGGAACGGTGCTGTGCCTGAGGCCCGACGACCTGAAATACGGCGAGCTGCTGAAAAAGGCGTTCGGCGGCGAATGCACCGTGCAGGCCGACAGGGAAATCTCCATCGGCGGCGTCAGAGCCTATCACACCGGCAGGGGCATTATGGCGGATGAGACGCTTGATACCATGCTCGAAGCCCAGCGCGGCTGGTTTGAAGAAACTTCGGGGATGGCTGTGGTCTGAGCCGTAATACCTATTTGTATCGGAGATGATTGAATGGAAAACGAAAACGTAATATACGGTATTAACGGGCCTGTCGTCACCGTAAGGAATTCCCGCAGCTTTTCCATGATGGAAATGGTCTTTGTCGGAAACGAACGCCTGGTGGGCGAGGTGATCGGCATCACCGACAAAATAACCACGATCCAGGTTTACGAGGAAACGACGGGCCTGCGCCCGGGCGAGCCGGTGTACGGGACCGGGAGCCCCATGAACGTGACCCTCGGCCCCGGCATCATGGACAATATTTTCGACGGCATCGAGCGCCCGCTGAAAAAAATCGCCGAGGCGACGAACTCCGCCTTTATTTCACGCGGAAGCAACGTCCCGCCGCTCGACCCGGACCAGCTCTGGGATGTCACGGTCACGGTGAAGCCGGGCGACAGGCTCGACGGCGGCGACATCTACGCCGAATGCCCGGAAACGGCGATCATCCGCCACAAGTGCATGGTGCCCCCGAATCTTTCCGGCGTCGTGGAAAAGACGAGCCCCAACGGAAAATACAAAGTGAACGACACCGTCGTGGAGCTGAAGGACCGGAACGGCGAGCTTCACAAGCTGACCCTCTGCCAGAGATGGCCGATCCGCACGCCGCGCCCGGTGAAGGAACGCCTTCAGCCCACCACGCCCCTGATCACGGGCCAGCGCGTCATCGACACGCTGTTCCCCATCGCGAAGGGCGGCACCGCGGCGATCCCGGGCGGGTTCGGCAGCGGAAAGACCATGACGCAGCATCAGCTTGCCAAATGGTGCGACGCCGACATCATCGTCTACGTCGGCTGCGGGGAGCGCGGCAACGAAATGTCGCAGGTGCTGCAGGAATTTTCCGAGCTGATCGACCCGAAATCCGGCCGGCCGATGACCGACCGCACCGCGCTGATCGCCAACACCTCGAACATGCCCGTCGCGGCGCGCGAAGCGTCCATCTATACCGGCATCACGCTGGCCGAGTATTACCGCGACATGGGCTACGACGTGGCGATCATGGCGGACTCCACCTCGCGCTGGGCGGAGGCCCTGCGCGAGATTTCCGGCCGCCTGGAGGAGATGCCCGCGGAGGAAGGCTTCCCGGCGTATCTGCCGTCGCGCCTCGCCGAATTCTACGAGCGCGCCGGCCTCGTGAACAACCTGAACGGCACGGACGGCTCGGTCACCATCATCGGCGCGGTATCCCCCGCCGGGGCGGATTTCTCGGAGCCCGTCACCCAGAACACCAAGCGCTTCACGCGCTGCTTCTGGGCGCTGGACAAAAGCCTCGCCTATGCGAGGCATTACCCCGCCATCAACTGGATGACGAGCTACAGCGAATATTTTGCCGACCTGGACCCGTGGTTCGCCAAAAACGCCGGAGAGGATTTCATCCAGTACCGCAGGCAGATCAACGGCATCCTTCAGGAAGAGAACAAGCTGATGGAGATCGTCAAGCTGATTGGCTCCGACGTTCTGCCGGACGACCAGAAGCTCATCATTGAGATCGCGCGCGTCATCCGCGTGGGATTCCTGCAGCAGAACGCGTTTCACGCGGAGGACACCTATGTGCCGCTGGAAAAGCAGAAGCTGATGATGAAGGTGATCCTGTACCTGTACAACAAGGCGAAACAGCTCGTGTCGGCCTCCGTCCCCATTTCCGGCATCGTGCAGTCCGGCCTGTTCGACAAGCTGGTCAAGATGAAATACGACGTTCCGAACGACAAGCTGGAACTGTTTGACGACTACATTGCAGAAATTGATAAAACCGTGGCCGACATTCTGAACTCCTGAAGAAGCCACGGAGAGAAGGCGGTTTTTTATGATTCTTGATTATATTGGCGTCAAGGAAATCAACGGTTCGCTGATCGTTCTGGATGATGTGGAAAACGCCTCGTTTGAAGAGGTTGTGGACATTCGCCTGGACGACGGGACTATGCGCCAGGGAAGAATTGTCCAGATGGATGGAAAGCGCGTCGTGATCCAGGTGTTCGAGGGCACCCGCGGCATCGCCCTGAATAACACCCGCACCAGGCTGCGCGGCCATCCGATGGAAATTCCCCTCTCCCCTGAAATCCTGGGCCGCGTGTTCGACGGCGCCGGCCGCCCCATCGACGGGCTCGGCAACATTTACCCGCAGAAGCGCATGAATGTAAACGGCACCCCGATCAACCCGGTTTCCAGAATTTACCCCGTAAACTACATCAACACCGGCATTTCCAGCATCGACACGCTGATGACCCTGATCCGCGGGCAGAAGCTGCCGATTTTTTCCGGCTCCGGCATGAAGCATAACGAGCTGGCCGTCCAGATTGCGCGGCAGGCGAAGATCACCGACGCGGACAACAGCAACTTCGCCATCGTGTTCGCGGCCATGGGCGTAAAGAACGACGTCGCGGACTATTTCCGCCGCTCATTCGACGAATCCGGCGTGCTGCAGAAGGTCGTCATGTACATCAACCTTGCGAACGACCCCATCATCGAAAGGATCCTGACGCCCCGCTGCGCGCTGACCACCGCCGAATATCTGGCCTTTGAGCTGAACATGCACATTCTGGTCATCATGACCGACATGACCTCTTACGCCGAGGCGCTGCGCGAATTCAGCTCCTCCAAAGGCGAGATCCCGGGCAGAAAGGGATTCCCGGGCTACCTGTATTCGGACTTCGCGTCCCTTTACGAGCGCGCCGGCATGGTGGAGGGCAAAAAAGGCTCCGTGACGCAGATCCCGATTCTGACCATGCCGAACGACGACGTAACCCACCCGGTGCCCGACCTGACCGGTTACATCACCGAGGGGCAGATCGTTCTGGACCGCTCGCTGGACAGCAATGGCGTCTACCCGCCTGTCGGCGTGCTTCCGTCCCTTTCGCGCCTGATGAAGGACGGAATCGGCGCGGGCTACACGCGCGAGGACCACTCGGCGCTGTCTAACCAGCTGTTCGCCTCTTACGCCAAGGTGATGGACGCGCGTTCGCTGGCTTCGGTCATCGGCGAGGAGGAGCTTTCCCCCATCGACAAAAAATACCTGGAATTCGGGCGGCTGTTCGAACGGCGTTTCATCACCCAGGACCCGAACGACAACCGCTCCATCGAGCAGAGCCTAGACCTGGGCTGGCAGATTCTTTCCACCCTGCCCCGCAGCGAGCTGGACCGCGTCGATGACGCGATCCTGAACAAATATTACATCCCGGACGTCCAGAACGCCGGGGACACCTTCCGCCAGCTGGATGACGAAAAGGACGGCGCCGGGGAAACGGCGGAAGGAAAAGAAGAAGCAAAAGAACCGGCGGAACATGACGAGAAACAGGCGAGGTGAGCGGCGTTGAGCGAACAGATCGTACCAACCAAAGGAAATCTTCTCTCCGTAAAAAAATCGCTGGATCTTGCCCGCACCGGCTTTGAACTGCTGGACCGCAAGCGCAATATCCTGATCCGTGAAATGATGTCCCTGATCGACCGGGCATCCAAAATTCAGGACAAGATCGACCGGACGTATGAGGAAGCCTATGCCGCCCTGCAGATCGCCAACATCACGCTGGGCGTCTGCGACAAGATTGCGGAAACCGTTCCGCTGGACGACAACCTGAACGTGGCTTACCGGAGCGTGATGGGCGTGGAGATCCCGATGGTTTCCCTGGAGCCGACCCCCGTCACCATCCCTTACGGGCTGGCCGGGACGAACACCATGATGGACAATGCGTACCTGAAATTCCGCGAGGTCAAAATCCTGACGGCGGAGCTGGCGGAAGTGGAAAACAGCGTCTACCGCCTTGCGGATGCCGTCAAGAAGACCCAGAAGCGGGCGAACGCACTGAAAAACATCATGATCCCCCGTTTCGAGCAGACCGTGAAATTCATTTCCGACGCTTTGGAGGAGAAGGACCGCGAGGAATTCTCCCGCCTGAAGGTCATCAAGCGCCAAAAAATCGCCGGATGACGGAAATTAGAATCGCACCCTTTTTGCCGGCGGCACGTGTGCCGAAACGGCGGGAGAGGGTGTTTTTCTATGCAAAAAATCCGCGGCGGCGAATCCGAAAAAACGTGCTGCTTTCCCCGGCAGATGCGCGGCAAATCGGGGCCGCGCATAAATTCCTTTCCTTTGTCCACAATAACACTGACGGAAAAAACGTGAAAGGAAGAATCTCCATGGATATCATCGCAATGATTTTACTGATCATCGGCGGAATCAACTGGGGCTCGATCGGAATTTTCCAGTTCGACATCATTGCCTGGGCGTTTGGCAGCCAGGCGGAAATCATCAGCCGGATCATCTATACCCTGGTGGGTCTTTCCGCAATCTGGTGCATCTCCCTGCTGTTCCGGGACAACGATATCGTGGAAAGGCACAGCACCGCCGAAAGCCCCCACCATTGATTCCAACTGCCCGTGCCTTTTGGGCCGGGCGGAATTTTCATCTCCCCTTCGGATGAAAAAAGGCAGGCAGCAAAACGCTGCCTGCCTTTTGATTATTTCAAAGCTTTTTCCGGAAGCCGGCGTCAGAGCGCCTCCACGATCGCTTTGGTGTCGCGCGCGATGACCAGCTCTTCGTTCGTGGGGATCACGAACACCTGCACGCGGGAGTCGGGCGCGGAAATCTTCCCGCCCCTGCCATGCAGCATCTGCTGATTTAGCTCCTCGGAGACCTTGACCCCGAGATAGGTCAGCCCGTTGCAGACATTCTGGCGGTGGTGCCACTGGTTCTCCCCCAGGCCGGCGGTGAAAACGATGGCGTCGCATCCGTTCATCGCCGCGGCGTACGCGCCGATGAATTTCTGAATCTGGTAAACGAGCATCTCGTGTGCCAGGATCGCCCTGGGCTCCCCTTTTTCCGCGGCAGCCGTCACGTCGCGGTCGTCGCTCGAAATGCCGGAAATCCCCAGAAGGCCGGATTTCTTGTTCAGAACATCGCTCATTTCCTCGGGGGAAAGGTGTTCCTTCTCCTCGATAAAGGTCACGACGGAAGGATCCAGCGTACCGGTGCGGGTGCCCATCATAAAGCCGTCCAGCGGGGTAAGGCCCATGCTGGTGTCGATGACCTTGCCGTCCTTGATGGCGGCGATGGAGGAGCCGTTGCCCAGATGGCACGTAATCATCTTGATTTCGCTCAGCGGTTTTCCCATCAGCTCGGCGCATTTCTGGCTGACATAGCGGTGGGATGTGCCGTGGAACCCGTAGCGGCGGATATGGTACTTCTCGTAATATTCATACGGAATGGCAAACATATAGGCCTTCTGCGGCATGGTGGAATGGAACGCGGTGTCGAACACGGCAACCTCCGGAACCTTGCCGAAGACCTTCCGGCAGGCACGGATTCCCTCGACGCAGGCGCTGTTGTGAAGCGGCGCCAGAGGAATCAGCTTTTCGACCGCGGCAATCACCTCATCGTCGATCAGGACGGACTTGCTGAACCGCGCGCCGCCCTGAACGATGCGGTGGCCGATCGCGGAAACCTCGGACAGGTCTTTGATGACCCCGACCTGAGAATCCACAAGGGCCTGTGTGACCTGCTGGAATGCCTCGGTATGGTCCTTCATTTCCACCGAAAGCTTCTTTTCGCGTCCGTCCGCTGTCTTGTATCCGAAAATGCCTCCGCCGATTCCAATGCGCTCGCAGTTGCCCTTTGCGAGAACCTTTTCGCTTTCCATATCAATCAGCTGATATTTCAAGGATGAGCTGCCGGCATTGATGACCAGAATCTTCATCAAACTTCCTCCTAAAATTTCTGTGTAATCTTCCGAAATACGGAAAAAACGGCTTGAAACCGTCATAATAAAGCCATATTATATAATAGTACAATCTAAAAGTAATTTCAAGGAGTTTTTGCGGTATGGTGGGAAAACCGCTGATTGCGGGAATCGTCGCGGAATTCAATCCGCTGCATTCGGGACACGCCTCCCTGATCCGGAAGGTGCGGGAAGCCGGGTGCGACGCCGTCGTCGTGGTGATGAGCGGGAATTTCGTGCAGCGCGGGGAACCCGCCCTCTTTTATAAATGGCCGCGGGCGCGGGCCGCGCTCGCGTGCGGGGCGGATCTTGTCCTGGAGCTTCCCCTGCCGTGGGCCGCGGCGGGCGCGGAGCGCTTCGCGCTGGGCGCGGTTTCCATCCTGTCGGCGCTCGGGTGCGTCGGGGTGCTCGCCTTCGGCAGCGAAAACGGGGACGCCGCCGGGCTTCAACGGGCAGCAAAGGCTGTGTGCTCGCCCGCCCTGCGGCCGCTGCTGCGGAAAAAGCTCGCTTCCGGCATCCCCTTCGCTGCGGCCCGCGAAGACGCCGTGCGGGAGCTGTTCGGCGGCGAGACGGCGGACCTGCTGCGGGAGCCGAACAACATCCTCGGCATCGAATACTGCAAGGCGCTGAACCGGCTCGGCTCCCCCATGCGCCCGCTCGCCTTTCTGCGCAGCGGAAGCCCGCACGACGCCGAAGGCGCGCCGGACGAAAGGGAATTCGCGTCCTCCTCCCAGATCCGGGAACTGATCCTGAACGGCAGGCCGTTTTCCCGCCTGGTGCCGCCCGAAGCCGGGGAGATTTACCGGCAGGAAATGGACGCAGGGCGCGCGCCCGCCCTCCTGAAACGCGCGGAAACGGCCGTTCTGGCAAAGATGCGCTGTATGAGCCGCGGGGATTTCCGGGACCTTCCGGACGTCAGCGAAGGGCTGGAAAACAGAATCTACGAAAGCGCGCGCGCCGCGGTTTCCCTGGAAGACCTGTACGCGCGCATCAAATCGAAGCGATACCCCCTCGCGCGGGTGCGCAGAATCGTCCTTTCGGCTTTTCTCGGCCTTACGGCGGATTTTCCCCGCCTGCCCCCCTACCTTCGGCTGCTCGCTTTCAGCGAAAAAGGGAGGCGGATTTTGAATACGGCGAAGAAAACAGCGTCGCTGCCAATTGCAGCCAACGTTTCTGACATTTTATCTCTTGACAAAACGGCGGACAATGTGTTTGAATTAGAGAACAGGGCGACGGACCTATATTCGCTTTGTACGCCCTGCGCAGAGCCGTGCGGATTGGAAATGACATGTGCCTGCTGGGAAAGGAAGTATTTTTTTGGCTATTCAGATAAAGGAAACAAGCTATAAGAATTATGGCAGATGCGTGCAGATCACCAACGGGATCATCGAGGTGATGGTCACGATCGACGTTGGCCCGCGCATCATCTTCTTCGGCTTTGTCAACGGAGAAAACGTCTTTTACAACGATCTGGACCGCAACGTCAGCTTCGGCGGAGAAGAATTCGACGAGCTGTACGGCAAGGGGCAGAAGGCGCTGATGTACGGCGGGCACCGGCTGTGGCTCAGCCCGGAAAGCTACCCCGGCACCTATTACCCCGACAACGAGCCCGTGGTGTACGGGATTCTGCCCGACGGGGTGAGCTTTACCCCGCCGAAGCAAAAGCACAACAGCATGCAGCTCGGCTTCGAGGTGATGATGAACGAGAACGCCTCGGACATCATGGTGGTGCACAGCGCGAAGAACTGCGCCAAGGAAACCCAGACCCTTGCCCTCTGGGCGGTTTCGATGATGGCCCCGAACGGGCTGGAGATCATCCCGCAGACAAAGGAAAAGGGGAGCGGGCTTCTGCCGAACCGCTCCCTGATCTTCTGGCCCTACTCCAGGATCGGCGACCCCCGCGTCTTCTTCGGGGAAAAATTCATCACGATCCGCCACGACCCCGCCTGCGAAGAACCGTATAAATTCGGGCTGAACAATCTTTCCGGCTGGGCGGCTTATGTGCGGCAGAACACCGCGCTGGTGCGGCATTTCGTCCACAACGTCCACGCCGCTTACCCCGATATGGGCGCCTCGTATGAAACCTATTTCTGCAAGGATTACGCGGAAATGGAAACGCTCAGCCCCCTCTACCATATCGAGCCCGGGGAATCGGTGCGCCACGTGGAAAACCTGACCCTGTTCCGGATCGACAATATCCCGGACGCCCGGAATGAACAGAAGCTGGAAGAATTCATCGAAAACCTTCAATAAGGATTCGGGTCCCCCGCTAAAGCGGGGGATTTTTTTGTTTCAAAACGCTCTCTGCGGGCCCTCCGAAGAAAAAAGTGCCGGGGCAGCCTCCCCGCGCTCAGCACGCTTTCTGCATGAAAAAACAGCGCCCGGCAAAAATCAGCCGGGCGCCACTTTATTTTCGATTTATAAAAAGCTTATTGTACCGTCACCGTGCAGATCCGCACAGGCGTCTGGCTTCCCACTCTGACATAGACCCCCGCGGTCCCGCTTCCGGAAGCGGTGATCTGATAGAGCCATTTGTCGCCCGATTTCGCGTAGATACGGGTTCCACTAATCAACTCGACATACTTCTCCGCGACAGACTTCTGCTTGATATATTCTTCGGGGAGACGCTTCATGATCATGTTGTAGATGATCTGCGTCTGCGAGAACGTGGGCGAGACGAGGATGATTTCGCCGTTCTTCCGTCTCAGTCCTTCGATAATTGCCACCTGCGAAGCATAAATCGACTTCCCGAACCGACGCCCGCAGGAGATGACTTTGAACCGCCGGGCATCGTTGTATATCTTCTGCTGAAGGGGGTGGAAGGATAACTCAAGCGCCACTTTAATCGTCCCGAGCGCGTCTCTCCGCCATGATCGCGTCGATCACCGGCGAATCCATCAGCGACTCGGGATCTGCGCCGGGAAGGACGAGGCACGGCGTCGACGTGGACAACTCCCCAACTGTCATTACCTTGATGTCCATGTCCGGTGCCTTGCCTTCCTGCTTCGGTTTGTTCCCGTAATACGTCTTCGTCGCCTTCATCAGGATGTCGATGTATTGCAGAAGCGAACGCGGATCGCCCTCGAAGTCGCTGATGCGCGCGTAGGCGTAGATGGACTTCAGAACTTCGAACTTCAGACCGTCCTCGCCCATGAAGAACAGATTTATCATTCGCATTCTCTCGTCTGTGTCGAGGTTCTGCGCGGGACACCGCTTTCCCCCTGCACTGAACTTCTTGAGAGGACACACCGAGAAGAACTCGCACGTATCGTCACACCTGATCCGCAGGTCAATCGTCTCCTCGTAGATTGCCCGTATCTCCTCCGAATCCTTGTTATCGAAAATCTCCATGCAGATAGGTTATCTTCAGAATTATATAATAAAATCGAAACATATGGGTTAAATAGAGGTTTAACCTACTACTATACATGGAAAACCCGGTGTGTGACTACTGCGGACTTCCTCTGTTTAGCGGAACCAAGTCGTTCCGTGTAGACGGGACGGGATGGTATCATTTCGAGTGCCGAGAAGCAGACGAAAAGAAGTATGCGGAGAACGACGAAAATGTCGAGTGACACCTACAGTCAGATTACCATCAAGGGCGACACATGGCGTCGCCTGACGGATCTGAAAGTGAACGATCCGAGGTTTGCAGAGTGCAAAACCATCAGTGCCGTTATTGTGAAACTCATTGAAATGAATGGTGACGGCAAATGAATGAACAGGGAAAACTCGACTGGGTGGACATTCTGTTCGGTTGGATCATGATCTCGATTCCTGTGGCGTGTACAGTCGCTACAGCATGGTTCCTGACGCACTGGTGATGGTATGACATGCGTTATTGACGACGACAATCACCATTACACCGAATGCTGCAAGTGCAACGACGGTGAATGGTTCGGAACGGAAAAATGTCGTCCAGAGAGATGCAAGCAGTGTCCCGAAGGTTATGAATCGTCATATCTTAGGATTCTGAAAGGACGTTATCTTTCCGAGGATGGAAAAATACGGTTACCATGACCGAGAAGAAGCGTAAGCGCGCGGAGCGTGTCGACTGGGACGACTGGGAGGACGCCTTCATCATGCGTCACTTCCCCACGGGGAGGAAGACGATGGCGGAGATCGCCCGTGCCCTGCACCGTCCCTACAACAACACGAAATGCCATATCGCCTACCTGAAGAAGATAGGGGCATTTGAGGGTGTCGAGAAGGACGATTCCGTCTGGGAACCCACCGTGGAGTCCAAGCGGGAGTTCATGAAGCATATCATCGATAAATACGGATTGGATAAGGGTGATGAAGATGGTTCGTAAAACCGTCAAAGCGTCAAAAGGTATCAAGTTGGTATGTCCCGAGTGCAAGTATTCAGTTTTCCAGACGGTAGATGGAAACGAGATTAAATGCGATGGATGTGGGGGATACTGGTGGTTGGAAGAACTTGAAGAAACAGACATGCAGTATGGGTTGGTGTTTCTAGAGTGAGCGTGTTCCTGGAGAATTGGGACAATTCGACTGAAGGTGACATGTAATGTCAGCCTTCTTGGAGAAACAGAAGTTACTCGATTGGTTGGCGGAACGCCTGTGGAACGCAGAATCAACAGCGTATAACCGCGTCATCGCTGAAATAAAGTCGGGGCGGTTCGACTGGACGAGCGAGGGTGACTGATGATAGCAATTAACGCCCCGTCGATCGCCTCTGCCTGGGAACGGGCGGTTCGGCACGTTCTCGCGAAGGGCGTCCCTGTCACTACCGAGGACGGTGAGGAGACGCTTGAGACAGACGAGATGATCGTCAAAGTCGACGATCCCCTCTGGAACCTCAAGTCTCCCCACGCTCGGTGTCCCTGTGGAAAGAACATGCTCGATGCGTATGCGGAACAATTGATTAAGGGAACAGGGAACGCATTCGAGTATGATTATCACTCGCGCATATTCGAGTATGACGGGGCGTATGATCAAATAATTGACGCGCTGGTTAGGATTGGCATTGTTCCCCAAACTCGTCGCGCGATCTGTTCCGTGTGGAATGTGAAACGGGACAATGTAACGGGAGGCTCCGTCCCCTGTCTCCAGTGGATTCAGTTCCTTGTTCGGGACAACAAACTTCAGATGAAGGTGCTGTTCCGAAGTAACGATGTCCTCTTAGCGATGCACGCCAACATGTATGCTCTCGTTCACTTGCAGCAGTATGTGGCGACCGCTCTGGGACTTCCCGTGGGTTCCTACACCCATATCGTAACGGTTCCGCATATTTACTACAAGAGGGATGCAAACGAGGTGCAGAAGTGGTCCAGTACAAGTGCGTAGACTGTTTCCTCGGGAATATCGACGAGGAGAACCTGAAGGACGGCAGATGTCCCGAGTGCAACTCCGACAACCTGGAAAAGCACTGCGAACTCGACAAACCGTGC
>ENA-UOOK01003793-UOOK01003793.1-fermentation-metagenome-genome-assembly--contig:-NODE-3793-length-16809-cov-3.984780_pt1 | contig 16809 bp, 12 predicted proteins | sample MGYA00245777_ERZ724023 | MGnify/ENA primary metagenome ERZ724023 (study PRJEB28704, sample SAMN03018312) | fermentation metagenome | biome: anthropogenic terrestrial biome; feature: soil; material...
GGCGATCATAGAAGAAAACGGTCCACTGGATATGAAATCAAAATTGATGAGCGGAGTGGGATTTGCCGTACTGCGTGACGGGAAAGCAGGAGAAGCAGCGGCAGGTTCTTATAGATATCCGTTTATGGAGATGAATATAATAGAGGCGACAGCGCCGGTTTCCAAAGATTATCCACCGACTTTGCAGTTTAACGCATCAAAGACAGGTGATGAATTAACTGTCGAGTTTAACTTTGAAGGCGATACATCTAAAAAATATGACATGACTATTGAAAAATGGATGGTAGGATGGTGGGGAACATATGATGTCTATTTGAACGATCAGAAAATTTCTTCTATGTCATTTAAAGGTACGGGTGCGGTAAATGAAACACTTGAAAACATTACTCTCCGGACGGGAGTAAACAAATTGCGTTTTGTTTGTACCAGCGAATCGGAGTTCAAAATGGGCGTTCGTTTCCTGACTATTTCGGAAATAAAAGAAGACGGGCAGGCTGAGAAAGAAGAAAACAGCCAGCGCGAATTATGGATGACATTTGGAAAATATGAACAGCATGACCATAATGATGCATTGAACCTGGGATTGGTTGCATACCAGCTTGATTTGCTTCCGGACCTTGGATACCCGCGGCTTGCTGATAATGGGAATGAAAGGCTTCACTGGGTAAACAGCACCTTGAGCCATAATACAGTTGTTGTTGACGGGCTTCAGCAGGTTCCGGATTATGTGGGGACGCCCAGGCATTTTGATGATACGGACTTTGTAAAGCTATTCGATGTGGAGGCAGACCGGAATTATAGTTCAACAGATATTTACAGGAGAACCTCCGCAATGATTAAAGTAGATGATAAAAGTTCATATATTGTCGATTTATTCCGTGTAAATGGAGGAAGCAAACATGAATTCAGCTTTCATGCGGCAGAAGGCACGGTTACCACCGAAGGGCTGGAACTTATTCCGCAGGAAGGTACTTATGCCGGCCCGGGAACAGTATGGGGAGAGATGCCTGCAAGTGATATATCAACACGTAATCCCGGCTACTATTGGCTTAAAAATGTAGAAAAAGATGATGATCCTTCCAATCAATTCAGTGTTAACTGGAACATAAAGGATGCATTTGGTGTTTATGGCAACGGCATTCATGCTGATACTGATGTTCACCTTAAGCTTACAATGCTTGGCAACTACGATTCTGTAGCACTGGCAGACGGCGTTCCGCCTGTAAAACCGGGCAGTCCGGAAAGCTACCGCTATGTTGTGGTCAAGAACGAAGGCAGCAGCTTAGGCAGCATATTTACTTCTGTGATTGAACCTTACAAGGGCAGCAGCAATATCGTTTCGATTGAAGAAGTTGCTGTGACGGAAAATGGAAATATGGTTAGCACAAATGAAGTACGTGCAATAAAAGTAACCTTGAAAAACGACAGAACCGATTATATTGTAAATGCGTTGGATACTGAGAAAACCTATCGCATAGCCGATCTTTTCGATTTTAAAGGTTTCTTCGGCGCCTATTCCGAGTATAATGGCAAAATCCTCAGAAGATACCTGAATGAAAGCAATGAACTTGATGCAACGGAAAGCGCGGCTGTTGTTACCGGGACAGTCAATTCTTTTACGGAAGAGCTTGCTGAAAAGAATTATATTCGGGTTACCCCTGATCAGAATAATGTAAATGCTGAAGAACTGGCCGGGCGCTACATTTATATTGAGAATGATCATGTGAAAAACGCAGTTTATGAAATCAAGAGCGCGGAAGAAGATGATGATGGATCATTAAACTTATATATAGGCGATGTAACTGCTATCAGAGCCTGGAAAAATGTGTCGGACTTTTCCCAGGGATATGTATATAATATATCAGCCGGACAAAAATTCCGAATACCGCTTTCTGTTTTGAGGGAAACCCAATATAACCTGACACTTGAAGCAAAAAAAGGTGGAAGGATTACCACAGGTATAGGCGGCAGCTATAAATACGGCGATGTTATTTCGCTCACGGCAAAAGCCGATAATGGTTATCTATTCAAAGGATGGGCTTCTTCCTCGGGGGAAGGTGTGTTTACAGATGTATCCGCAGAAACTACAAGCTACATTATGCCGGCGAAAGATGTGACTGTCACCGCATTGTTTGAACTTATTCCTGATGATGGCGATGATGACGATGATGACGATGGCAACGGCGATGGTGATGGTTATGACGATGATGAAGAAGAAGAACCTGAAAAACCAGATGATATGGAAAAGCCCGGAAAACCTGAAGAATCTGAAAAACCGGCAGAAGGCGAAAAGCCCGGGGAATCAGAAGAGCCTGAAAAACCCGGAGATCCGGAAGAGCCCAAAGGGCCTTCGCAACCTCAGCCTCCGGAATTTAAAGATATTGAAAAACACTGGGCAAAAGATATTATTGTTAAAGTTACAAAAGCAGGTTTGCTAAAGGGATATGGAGATGGTACGGTTAGGCCGGACAGTAATGCTACAAGAGCAGAATTCATAGCACTGATGGTAAGAATGTTAGGTATTGAAGCTAAAAACACAGTAAGCTTTAATGACGTCGATGAAAATGCCTGGTATGCACAACCGCTTGCTGCGGCTGCTGAAAATAGCTTGATTAATGGAAGACCGGATGGCAGTTTCGGGCCTTATGACGGCATAACCAGAGAAGAAGCAATGGCAATTGTATCCAGAATCCTTAAAAAGCTTGGAGTTAAGCCTGTAACCGATGAAAAAGTGATTGATATATTTGCAGATAAAGATGATGTTTCTCCGTGGGCTAAAGAATATGTCGTAAACTTGGTTGGTTTAGGTATAATTAAAGGCTCGGGCGGCAAGCTTAATCCGAAAGAAAGGATTACCAGAGCGGAAGTTTGTGTTATTATAGATAGAATCATGAGTGATTTTATGAGCAAATAAAACGCATGAAATGCTTTAAGTATATTAGAGAAACAAAGCGGGAAGGGGAATCTCTTTTCCAATCCCCAGTATAGGAATTTTCCGGGAGATTTATAAATTCCTATATTTTGAAAACACTCCTCGGTTATAGAAAAAATTTATATTCCCTCTATAGCCGGGGAGTATCTCTAAATACTAAACTTTGATTGGTATGAAAAAGCAAGTTAGGCTATTCAACCGGCTTGTAAGAATTGCTTCTTACAAGCCACTACCCTTATGCCTACGGGATCGATAGTAGTTTTTGCCTGAAAGATAGTAAGGTTATTTTTGGTCCGGCAACTCAAGAGTACAAAGAGTTTATCGTAAAAATGAATGATTGGTATAAAAAGGGATTGATTGACTTAGAATATGTGACATCGGATCAAGCTGCAAATGATGCTAAAGTTACAGGAAATATTGCAGGAGCCTGGGCAGGAGTCTTAAGTGTTCACATGAGCAAATACCAGCAAGCTATGACTGATGTCAATCCGGAATTTCAAATTGTTGCCGCTCCATATACACAAGCTACTAATGGAAAGACATACTTTCCCCGTGCAAATTATGTAGGCAATTTATCAGGTATGGCAATTACAACAGCTTGTAAGTATCCTGTTGAAGCAGCGCGTTGGTGCGATTGGGTTTATAGTGATGAAGGACATATGTACAAAGTGTTTGGTGTTGAAGGAAAAACATATGAATGGGTTGATGGATTCCCGAAGTTTACAGATCTAATAGTCGATAACCCAGAGGGTCTTTCATTTTCGCAGGCACATTCCCTTTATACTGTAGGTGGTGGTCAATATCAAGCAGATCAACGTCAATTTGAGCAGGCAATAAATGTTGCCCGTGGACAGGTTGACTGTTTCAAAGTATGGCAGAATAGTAAAAATCATAGTACAGAGATATTTACGCCACCTGTAGTTTTAACTGCAGAAGAGAGCAGTGAGAACTCATTAATAATGGCAGAGGTAAGTACTTACGTGAATGAAATGTATGATAAATTTATAATGGGTGTGGAACCTTTGTCAAAGTATGATGAATATGTAAAGACAATAGAAAATATGGATATTGGTAAAGCCATTTCTATTATGCAGGCAGCATATGACAGGTACATGGAAAGGTAATTTTGCTACAAAAAGGAGCAGAATGTTTTGCTCCTTTCTCAATAATTTGTTTTTAGGGGGTAATTAATCAATGCAGGCTAACTCTAAAATTACCATTTCTGGCGCAAAATTTATGGAAAAGTTGAAAGTTGATTTAAAACGCAATAAGTATATTTATCTGATGCTTTTGCCAGTAATTGCGTACTATATCATATTCTGTTATCAACCAATGTATGGAGTTACAATTGCCTTTAAAAACTATGTACCTAATAAGGGTATTCTGGGTAGTGATTGGGTTGGGTTTAAATATTTTATTAATTTTTTTGAATCACGCTATTTTTTAAGGATATTGAAAAACACATTAGTTTTGAGTGTATATAGTATAATTTTTTCATTCCCTATACCGATAATTTTTGCATTATTATTAAATGAATTGCGGAATACAAAATTCAAAAAAACAATTCAAACAATAACTTATCTACCTCATTTTATTTCACTTGTTATTGTTTGTGGTATGGTATTAGACTTTACATCGTCTGCTGGTCTATTCAATAAGGTTGCATTGTTGTTGGGTAAAGACGCTACTTTATTTTTAATGGATCCCAAGTATTACCGTACTATATATATCGGGTCTGGTATATGGCAGAATTTCGGTTGGGGGTCAATTATTTATATAGCTGCAATAGCTGGTGTTGATCAAGAATTATATGAAGCATCTTATATTGATGGTGCAGGAAGATTACGGCAGACATTTTCTGTTACAATTCCAGGTATTCTCCCCACGATTATTATTATGTTGATATTACGTATGGGAAGTATTATGAGTGTTGGATATGAAAAAACCTTACTTCTTTATAATTCCCTTACAATGGATGTTGCAGACATCATATCTACATTCGTCTACCGAAAAGGTCTTTTGGAAGCAAATTACAGCTACAGTGCTGCAGTGGGGCTTTTCAATAATGTAATAAACTGCAGCATGCTTGTTATTGTGAATAAAATAAGCAGAACTTTAACAGAAAACAGCTTATGGTGAGGAGGTATTTACATGCTAATAAAAAGGACAACGAGTGAGAATATTTTTAATTTGTTCAATATACTATTAATGATTATACTAGCAATGATTACATTATATCCTTTCCTATATGTTGTATTTGCCTCTTTCTCAAAACCAAGCCTTTTGATGCAACAAAGGGATATCTTGCTTTGGCCGAAGGGATTTAATTTAGGAGCATATAAAGCTGTTTTTGATTATAAAACTATATGGATTAGTTATAGGAATACCATATTTTATCTTATCGCAGGAACTGCAATAAATATGATTTTGACTTGCTTAGGTGCTTATGGACTTTCCCGCAAGAATGTATTGTTTTCAAAAGCCATTATGCTTTTAATTACATTTACAATGTTTTTCAGTGGTGGCCTTATTCCAACATATTTACTTGTTAAAAATCTGGGGATGCTGAATACTGTCTGTGCTATCATCATTCCAAATGCCATATCTACAATGAATTTAATCATAATGAGAACTTCATTTAAAGCAATTCCTGAGAGCCTTGATGAAAGTGCCCGAATGGATGGCGCAAATGACTTTACTATACTTTTCAAGATAATTATACCACTTTCTATCCCTGTAATTTCGGTCATTACGCTTTATTATTCAGTTGCACATTGGAATGCTTGGTTTAATGCAATGATATATCTCAGAAATCGTAATTTATACCCTTTACAGCTAGTGTTACGTGAAATTTTAATTTCGCAGGATATTGATGATATTCTTGCAGGTGCTGTAGAGGAAGCTGAGCCAATAGCAGAAACCATTAAATATGCAATTATTGTGGTTGCTACTGTACCTATTTTATTAGTTTACCCATTTTTACAAAAGTATTTTGTTAAGGGTGTAATGGTAGGAGCCTTAAAAGGATAGGTGCGATATGATGCCGTACGTATAAATGTTATCTTTGTAAGAATCAATAAATGTTAAATGAAGGAGCAATAAAATATGAATCCGTATGAATATATTAATAGAATTGGAGAACAGTCCCGAAAATTGGAAAAGATACAAATTGATCCTACACCTATAAATAAAAATTTGTATTTAGACATTATTGAAAAAGTAGTGGAGGGATATGGGTTCGATTACTTTGAGAATATAATAAGTGGTAAAGAACCTTTTGTTATTTGCATAGGATTACGTGCAGCAGGGGCATTGTCTTATCTTTTAAAGAACGGAAGAAAATCTGACTGGTTTGATATGTGGATAAAGTTAATGGATAAAAGCTGTGATGAGCTGCATAGGAAACCTGATTTTGCTGAAAACGACCTTGCAGTTAAGGAAATGATGTTGGCACTGAAGAATATGAAGGGGAAAGTTGATGAAATCCATTATTCAAATTGGTATCTAAAATTGAAGGCAATTAATCCCTATGTGACTTATAACTGTATACATACTGAAGCTAAAGAAGATACAAGAATGTGCAACATGACTGTCTACAATATGGCGGGAGAGTATTTGCGAGAATCTGAAGGAATGACTGATACCACAGACTATTTTGACAGGCATTGGCCATGGGCCTTAAGCAGGTTTGACGAAAATGGTATGTTTGTTGATCATGACTATCCTATGCTTTATGACTTGACAACCCGCTGCCAGATTTCTGTAATGCTGTGGTATGGGTACAACGGTAAATATAAGGAAGAACTGGACAATAACCTGGAAAAAGCAGGTCTGATGACGCTTATGATGCAATCATCGGCATTCCAGCTTCCTTATGGAGGCAGGAGCAATCAGTACCTTTTCAATGAAGCTTTAGTTGCTTCGTGCTGTGAATATGAAGCAGTAAGGCATTACAAAAAAGGAAATATTAAGCTGGCAGGTATGTTTAAACGTTGTGCACATATGAGTGCTGTATCCATATTAAGATGGCTGAATTCAATGAATCCGCCAAAGCATAATAAAAATTTCTTCCCGCATGACAGTAATTTTGGTATAGATGGTTATGGAACTTATCTTAGATATATGATCACACTTGCAAATTTCATAGGATATGGGTACATATTTGCTGATGATAGTATTGAGGAATACACTTGTCCATCTGAAATAGGTGGTTATGCTTTTGAAATTTCAAAAGAGCTTCACAAGGTATTTGCAAATTGTTGTGAAAATTCAATTGAAATTGAACTTGCTGCAGACCCCAGCCATGATGCAACAGGCATGGGCAGATATCATAAAACAGGTATGCCAATTGAGCTTGGACTTTCATTACCATTTACAGCTACAAATAAATACAAATTGCCAGATGATCTTACAAAGAGAGATATAGCCATTTGTACAGGATGGAAAGCTTCAAATAGTCAAATTATGTATATTAGTAATTTTAAAGATAAATTGAAAACAACAGTAAAAATCATTGAACAAAATGTGGAAAGAGTAGTCTTCTCAGTTGAATATTCAAGAGATGAAACTAGAGGTTGTAAAAAAATCATAGAGCAATTTACTTTAGATAAAGAAGGAGTTCTTATAGAATCTGAATTGGTAGAAGCGGAAAATAATGAGATATATTTTACAGTACCTCTTTTACTGAATAATGGAAGAGATATTACTAATATCAAATATTCCAAGGAGAATGCAGCTAAATGTTCACCTGATTGCATATATGAACATGCAACTGTAAATATGGGTGATTATCTTTACAGCATATGCTGTGATGGTGAAATCAAAGAAGATGAAAATAGATATGGAAATAGAAATGGAATATATAAACTTGCAGTTATTAGCAAAAATGACACTACGCTATCAGTAAAGCTTAATTTGTATAAAAAGGTCGAATAAAAATAAACTTAAAAGACTATCTATAAAATATATCTAAGGAGATGATATGATGGATGTTAGGATTGGAGTTGCCGGATTAGCACATTTTCATATATATCAAATGTTGGACGAATTAATGCAAGTTAAGGGAACAAAAGTAGTAGCTTTGGCAGATGAAAACATAGAATTTATAGAAAAGGCGAGTAGTAAATTTAATATTCCTGCTTATCCGAATATTGCTGAAATGTTCAAAAACTCTAATGTAGATATAATTGTTTCTGCAGCTATTAATAATCAAAAAGTTGGCATAATTTTACAAGCAATTGAGATGGGGATACCTATTATTGTTGACAAACCTATGGTAACTACTTTGGAAGACTTGGATAAAGTGGAGAAAGCTCTAAAATGCCAAAGAAAGTCAAAACTATTTATGATGCTTACAGAAAGGTTTAATCCAGCTCTTTATACGGCAAAGAATTTAATTGAAGCAGGTGAAATTGGTGAAGTAGTCAATATCATATCTCTAAAACCTCATAGATTTAACTCCTCTTCAAGACCAGAATGGTTTTTTGACCGAAGAGTATATGGAGGGCTCATAAATGACTTAGCAGTTCACGATGTTGATATATTCAGGTGGTTTACAAATTCAGAAGTAGAAGATATAATTGCAGCAACCAGCTCAAATAAAAGATTTAATCAATTTGAAAATTTTGATGATAAGAGTGAAGTACTTGTTAAAATGGCAGATGGAAGTACAGGTTATATCAGAGTGGATTGGCTTACTCCTGATGCATTTCCATTTCATGGGGATTATAGGTTAATGGTTGTTGGCACCAAAGGTCAAATAGAAATTTATACTGCCAATCCTAAAGAACCCAAAGTTATTTTATGTAATGATACTAAACCCCCAATAGAAATACCAATTACTCCAAGAAAAGCATCGATTTCAGAAGATTTTATTAGTTGTATTATGGATGAAAAGCTACAAGCGGTAGTTAGTACGGAAGATGCATTGATATCAACAAGAGTTGCATTGAATGCTCAAATTATTTCTGATAGACATATTAAATGATATAATTACAGACATATTAATTGATATAATAATAGTAAGAAATAAATATATTGATTGGAGTGATTGTTTTGGAAAAACTTGCAATACATGGTGGCGAAAAGACAAAAACTGACTCGTTTGGTAAAGGAAAGAGATTTGGTGAACTTGAATTAAAACATTTGAAAGAAGCATTAGATCAGAATACACTTTTTTACTGGTACGGGACAAAAGTAAAAGAAATGTGCAGGAAGTTTTCTGAGATGTATGGAGCCAAGCATTGTGTAGCAACATCATCAGGTACAGCAGCAATTCATACTGCACTTGGTACAGCAGGTGTTACAGTAGGTGATGAAGTTATAACATCCCCAATAACTGATATGGGAACTATTATTGGAATTTTGTATCAAAATGCTGTCCCAGTTTTTGCAGACCTTGATCCAAACACCTATAATATGACTGCAGAATCTATAGAGAAGAAAATTACTGGCAAAACAAAAGCTATACTAATTGTGCACTTAACCGGTAATCCATCGGATGTGGATCCTATTATGGAATTGGCAAAGAGCCGCGGGATTATGGTAATTGAAGATTGCGCACAGGCATACTATGCATACTACAAAGGAAGGCTTCTTGGAACGATTGGAGATATTGGATGTTTCAGCCTTAATGATTTTAAACATATTTCAGCTGGTGATGGTGGTATGGTGCTCCTTAATAATGAAGAGTTGTACAGGCGGGCGCTGCGTTTTACTGATAAGAATTACGACCGTCTTGCTAATGACCCGCTAACAATGCGGAAGGTACCTTTCCTTGCACCAAATTACCGTATGACTGAATTACAAGGTGCGGTAGCATTAGGACAGCTTGAGCGTGTCGAAGATATATGTAAAAGACATTCCCAAATTGGAGATGCTATAACAAAGGCAATAACAGGTATTGATGGAATATTTCCACCAAAAACTCTCGAAGGGTGCAAAAGTTCATATTGGTTCTATTTGTTCAGAATGGATGAAAAAATACTTGGTGTTGATCGGGCAGAGTTTGTAAAGGCATTAACAGCTGAAGGCATACCAGCACAAGCTGGCTATATACCTTGCTGTGTATATGACTATGATATCCTGAAAAACCATAATGCATATGAAGGAGGCAGTCAGTGTCCTTTTGAATGTCCTTTCTACGGCAAAAAAATTGACTATAATGCAGAAAGGTGTGTCAATGCAGAAACTATACTAAGTACATCCATAAAAATTGGAATATCACAATTTTATACTGATAAAGACGTAGAAGATATATCAAAAGCTATAATCAAAGTGTCAAAGTGGTATCTGAACAGGTGATCAAAAGCAGTATCCTGAGTAGTAATACAAAGAGTATCTTAGTAAATAATATTAAAGGTGCGGGAAGTGTACGAAGTCTATAAAATGTATATAAGCATGTAAGGAGATAACAATATGGGGAAAATTGACTGCAATTGTTTGGTAGGGCATTGGCCATTTAGAATGCTGCGAGAATCAGGAATTGATGCAATTAAAGCAAAACATAAGGAAACGGGTATTAGTTATGGACTCGCTGCAAATATGAACAGCATATTTTATAATGATCCTCTTGAAGGAGAGGCTGAACTGGCTGCTACGCTAAAAGGCACAGATTACCTTCATGTTATGACAGTTAATCCGATGCTGCCAAGCTTTGAGGAAGATATACAGATAGCAATTGATAAGTATAATATTTGTGCAGTGCGAATTTATCCGGGATATCATCAATATAGGCTGGATAACAATGAGCACGTTGAAAGATTGTGTACCATATTACAAGGAAAGGGGATTCCACTTTTCATATCAGTAAGATTAGAGGATGAAAGACTAAATTATATTTTCAAACCTTTGACTCCGGAAGAATTCGGGCTTTATGAGTTCTTGAAGCAAGAACCTTTGTGCAAGGTTCTTCTTCTAACCATAAGATTAAATGAGCTGCTGAATCATCAGGAAGAAATTTTATCTAGCAAAAAGATCTGGCATGATACTAGCGGACTTAAGGATAAGCCATTTGGATTAGAATTGTTATGCAGTAAAATGGGAACCAGTAAATTGATATATGGTTCACAATATCCGCTTTTCAGCCTTCGAGCCACACTATATTTGGTTGAGCGCAGCAAATTGGAGGAAAGTGCAATTAATAATATATTATGGAATAATGCTCAAAATCTACTTAGAAGGAGCGGAACATTATGATTATAGATACTCATGCACATATATGGAAAGATCAATACGAACAGAGTGGTGATGTGTTAATAAAATCGGCAGATAGGTATAATATTGATAGAATTTATGTTTCGGGGCTTGGCGTACTAGTTCCGGATAACGATGAGGTCAAAGAATTAAATGACAATGTAGCAAAGCTTATGAAAAGAGACAACCGTATATACGGATACTGCTATATAAACCCCAAGCTGGATGATGCAGAAAAGGAGCTTTCCCGAGGAATTGAAGAGCTGGGAATGTCAGGAATGAAGCTCTGGGTATCAACATTTTGCGATGACCCCTGTGTATTCCCTGTAATTGAGAAATGCATCCATTATGATGTTCCGGTCTTGATACATGCATTTCATAAAGCCATTGGGCAACTGCCGAATGAGACATTAGGGGAAAATGTAGCTAACCTTGCCCTCAGATACCCTGAAGCAAGAATAATGATGGCACATCTCGGAGCAAACAGTTATAGAGAATTAAAGCCAATACGCAAATGTAAAAATGTTTGGACTGACTATTCAGGCACTCTTTTTAGAAGAGATGAGCTGGATCATGCAAAAGAGACATTAGGAGCTGACAGGCTTTTATTTGGAACTGATATGGATCTTGCGTCTTTTCTGCTAAAGCTGGGACAACTGGATGACTCTCATTTTACTTCTGAAGAACGGGAAATGGTACTTTACAAAAATGCATTAACAGTATTTAAGAGCTAAATATGGTCTTTGAGTTTCGTGCTTTGATTCAATAAAAATAGCACTTAAATATTTGCTTAAAAGCCGCACATGCACTGAGTTCTATGGTATATCAAGTACTATGGATTAAAATATTCCCTTAGCGAAAGCGTAATAAACCAGATGGAGGCTATCAAGGAGCTTAATAATTATAACTTACAAAAGGATTAAAAAAATGAAGTTAAATGAAATTGAATACCGCAAAAAAATCTGCATTTCTTTAAATGAACTGGGAATAAAAGAAGGAGCTATTATTTTAGTTCATTCTTCGCTTAAATCTTTAGGATATGTACCCGGTGGTCCTGAAACTGTTATCAGCGGGATATTAGATGCTCTTGGGGATAAGGGGACTCTCCTTATCCCTGCTTTAAGCTATAAGTATGTTAATGCAGATCCTAATAACCCTGTTTTTGATGTATTAAATACACCCTCAAATGTAGGTGCAAATTCGGAATATTTCCGAAAGAGACAAGGTACGATAAGAAGTGTTCACCCAACTCACTCGGTTTGTGGTACAGGTCTATATGCGGATGAATTTTTAAAAGATCATATAATGGACACTACCCCATGCGGACCTAATTCTCCATTTCGTAAGCTGTCCGAATATGGAGGAAAAATCCTTTTTCTGGGGTGTGGAATAGGACCAAACACATCAATGCATGGGGTAGAGGAATTGGCAGAGGCCCCATATCTTTTTAAGTATAGCTGTAAATATCGTATTATTCATTGCGATGGGCATGTGACATTTATGACAAGCATGCTTCATTACTTTAATGATCATAAACTAGAACAGCGTTATGACAGGGTTGAGAGCATACTTGATCGTGATGAAATAAAATCTGGGAATGTACTTGCTGCTAAAGCTTACCTGATTGATGCCAGTGCATTATGGAAGAAAGCGCTTGAAATTATGAAGAAAGACCCCTATTATTTTGTTGAGGAGATTTAAAAGTATAAAATGAAAGTACTAGACAATTTAATTCGGAACAACATTTACATTTATGATTCCACTTTAAAAACCCAGATTCTGCTGCAAAGGGCGAATTTTGCTTGGAGGCATGTTGTAAAATTTGCCGCTGAAATCGCCGCAATTTCATATATAAATATACCCATTATGTATTTACAATTGATTTATGTAATACTAATATTGTATAATTCAACTATACTTTTATACGCAGGAATGTAGCTATTATAATTATGATATATTGTTAAACTATAGATTTCGCACAAATGATTATACATTTCAATTTAGCTTGTGCGAAATCTATACCTATAAAACTCATTGAACGTACAAATATCGTTATAAATGATATGTTAAATCATTTGTGCGTTTAATATAACTAAAAGATGCATTATTTAAGAAAGGAAATTGAACATAATGGATGAACGCAGCACGGTAGATACATTTATTTACATAATAACAAATATAATTTCTCCAATATTTATTCTCATTGCAGTTGGTTTTGTGGCTCAGAAAAAGTTTAAAATGGACATTCGAACCCTAACCAAATTGAATATTTACATATTTGTCCCAGCTGTCCTTTTTATTAAAATATATGAAACTGAAGTTACTTTTAAATTCTTTTTTCAAGTGTTAATATATGTTGCACTAATTCAAATTATCATGTATTTTATTTCCAAGGTAATATCAAAAGCTTTTAAATATAGCAGGGGAACCAGCAAGGCCTTCTGTAATTCATTAATATTCTTTAACAGTGGGAACTATGGTCTTCCGCTCATCGATCTTGTTACTAAAGGTGATCCTGTTGCTATCACTTCTCAAGTATTCATCATGCTTATACAAAACGTAACAACAAATACCTTAGGCGTTTTTCAGGCAAGTTCGGGCAAACAGAATACAAAGCAATCTTTAAAAAATATCTTAGCAATGCCATCTATCTACATAATATTTGTTGTTACAATTATAAAACTATTCAAAGTACAAATACCTGTTTTGATTATGACGCCATTGGAATATGTAGCGCAGGGATTCATTGCTATGGCACTTGTAACTTTAGGTGCCCAGCTTTCAGAGATTAAAATGGAATTAAGATTCAGAGATATATTCGTATCAAGCTTTACAAGACTTATACTTTCGCCTATATTAGGGGCTCTTATTTTAATGTTGATGGGAATAAAAGGTATACTTGCTCAAGCTTTAATACTCGGAGTCTCTACTCCTACAGCGGTAAACACTGCATTAATTGCAAGGGAGTTTGATAATGAACCGGAATATGCTTCACAAATTGTATTTGTATCAACAATATTAAGTGGGATAACAGTGTCCCTTGTAATATTGTTGACAGAAAGGTTTCTGCTTTAATAGTTTGTGGCATACATAGGGTGCATTTTACTGTATAGTAGAGAAATTTTTTGTTTATAAAAATAGCTTTTTATCCGATACATATATATAAATAGGTATGATACTCTTAGAAGGAAGAATGTTACTTTTAAAATTGTAAGGAGAATGGCTATGGTTAACAAGAAAAGAATAATAGAAAATTTTAAAATAGCAATAACTTTTATAATAATAATTTCCAATATATTATTATCTGAAAAGTCATTAACGCCAACCATAATAAGTGCAGCTGAAGATACCTCACAAAGGCAATCTTTAAATCTTCATGTTATTTCACCATATAATATAAAGTTGGAGTGGAAAGATAATATTAACTATGAAAAAGGTTTTGTTATACAAAAAGCAGTGGATTCAGGAAGTTTTACAACAATAGCTGTAGTTGGTGCAAATTCTACATCATATAATGATTTTAACGTGTCACCCGGGTATGTGTACACCTATAGAATATTTTACATGGATTACCATGGGAGCTCAAGCCAATATACAAGGGAAGCATCCACTTTTAGTGATATGATATCAAGACCTGATACTCTTGATCTGATTCCCACTTCTCCTACACAGATTGAGTTAAGTTGGACTTATCCCGGATATAAACAATATGATACTATTATTGAGAGAAAAGCCGAGATAAAAGGTCAATGGGAAACTATACATCGGACATCAATAGGTGTCTATAAATACATTGACAAGGAGTTAACGGATGGCATTAAATATTATTACAGAATAAAAGCAGCAACAGATTCAAATATATTTTCTGCTTATTATCCTTCGGATTATGGTAAAACTGTATATACATCATTAAAAGCTCCGGAAGATGTCTATGGGTATGCTGTTTCTCATACAAAAATTTTTTTAACATGGAAATATGATAAACAAGTAGATTATTTTGAAGTTGAGAGAAAGACTGAAGATACAGAATATATTAAGATAGCAATAAATCCTTTTGTTAATAAATGGTTTCAAGATTCAGGTTTATCGGTAGGTAAGCTTTACACCTACAGAATAAGAGCTAAAGAGGGTGGTAGTTTATCAGAATATTCTCAGGAGATAACTATAAATTGCGGATATATTAATCCTCCTGTAGCACTCTCTGCTAGAGCTTCATCTAGTAAATCCATTGAGCTCGAATGGGAAAATAGAGGACTTGACATTGGAGCCGAAGTAGAGTTGTGGAGGAAAAGTGATATTTATGAGCAATGGGAGCTGTATACGGTATTGGATAGAAATTATAGCAAATTTGTTGATAATAATATAGAAGAAGGTATAAATTATTCATATAGATTAAGGAGTGTAATTGCATATAACAAGGCGTATTCCAATTATTCTAATGTTGTTAATACACATGCATTGAATTATAACCCAATATCAGATATTGACTATACAGTTGTTGGTAAAAACAAAATTCAATTGATGTGGAATTATGAAGACAACATTGTTAAGGATGTAAAGAATGATAACAATGGAGGCAGTAGTAATAAATTCAAGACTGGTTACATAATAGAAAAAAAAGAAGGTATTTATGGCAAATGGGAAGAACTAGCAGAGTTGCCATTAACAGCGGGAAATTATTTTGTTACCGGATTAGATGAAAAACAAAAGTATTACTTCAGAGTTAAAGTGTTTAGTGATGATGTTGGAATGGGAGTCTACAGCAAAGAAATAGAAATTACTACTTGTATTCCGAAAACACCACAAATCATATTGGTCCAGACACTTTCGCCTTCAAAGATAAAACTTAACTGGCAAAATGATGTTGGAGGTAACTTAAAATATGAACTTGAAAATGAGCTTGGAAATGCTTCTAATATCGCTCTTGAGAGAAACACTGAAATAGATGAAGGTTTTATAATAGAGCGCAAGCTTCATGGACAGAGTTATTACAAGATAATTGCTACCTTACCTCCTGAAAGCAATATGTACATAGACACTGAACTCTCACCTTCAAAAAGATATAATTATAGGATAAAAGCTTTTAATAAAGCAGGTGCCAGTGAGTATACAAAAGAAATGTTTGCTGTAACAAGCCCGGCTCTTTACTTTTATGATATTCCTTCCTCGCACCCAGCTAGAGAAGCTATAAATGATCTTGCAGGAAGAGGGATTGTAAAGGGTAAAAAAACTCAAAACTATGAAGAAAAAATTGTTGAAATGTTCTATCCTGACGAAGCAATAAGTAAATCAGAATTTGTCTGTATGTTAATAAGAGCTTTTAAGCCTTCAGGAAAGGTTGTTGGCTCTTTCGCTGATGTTACCTATGGAAATTGGTTTTATGATGAAATAATGATTGCAAAAAATATGGGTATAATAACAGGTGATAAAGACAATTATTTTTATCCTGATAGAGCGCTAACACATGATGAAATGTGGGATATAATAAATCGAATGTTAAAATCAGAAGGGAAATCTTTAATTTATGAGGATAACAGTACGATGACAGGGAAGAATCTAGTAGTAACAAGAGGAGAAGCAGCTATTGAAATTTCCAGAATAATAGATTGATTCTGATACAAAAATGTCAGAATTGTAGTTAGGGGGATTAAAAAAATAAACTGTTCAAATAAAAATCTTAAAAG
>ENA-UOOK01003794-UOOK01003794.1-fermentation-metagenome-genome-assembly--contig:-NODE-3794-length-16809-cov-3.734272_pt1 | contig 16809 bp, 9 predicted proteins | sample MGYA00245777_ERZ724023 | MGnify/ENA primary metagenome ERZ724023 (study PRJEB28704, sample SAMN03018312) | fermentation metagenome | biome: anthropogenic terrestrial biome; feature: soil; material...
AACTTTTCACTGCTAATCCTCCAGCCTAAAGAGAAAGAAGGAAAATATCCCCAGCGATTCCCCCGGGCAAAGCGTGAAGAGCCGTCAGCACGGAAATTAACAGTCGCCAGGTACCGCTCATCATAGGAAAAATTGACCCGCCCCAGATAAGACAGCATAGCCGTCTGGGTCTTGTCACCAGACACCTGATCCCCCGTAGTCTGCGCACTCAGGATCCGGTATATCGCATCATTCCCCAGAGCCGCACGCTTAAAGGCATTAATACCCTCAGTGGTATTTTTCTCATACGTCATAGCAAGCATTGCATCAAGATTGGCTTTTCCGAAAGCAACTTGATAATTCAACCGCTGTTCCGTAAGATAATTGGAAACCACAGAACTGTTTTCAGTCAACTTCGTATCCGTATTGTATTTACTTTCCATATTGGCAAGATTATCATCAGAGAAAGTAGCAGTATACACCGGGATAAAATTCTTAAACGTATCATGATCACGTTCAAAACTGAACTGGACACGATAAGTCAGCCCTTTAGCCAGTTTGAGTTGTGCGAAGGCATTCCCGAACACATTGAAGATGTCATCATACCGGTCAGGAAGTTCAAGCAAGGAAACAGGGTTAGGATCAAAAGACCATTCTGTGGGAGCATACTTATTATAACGATAGTTTTCCGATGACGGATCAACCAACGGACTGATAACAGGAGTAAAAGGATCAGCCTTGAGGATAAAATCAAACGAAGGCAAATTGCCCGTATCACGCTGGCGCATCGTTACCCCATTAACATTTACTCCAAGGGTCAGGTATTTATTAATATCATATTCTTGATTTAACCTCACAGACAACCGGTTAAATTCAGTATCAATAATTGATCCTTGCTCTCCGACATAGCCTACGCTCAAAGCAGAACGGGAATTATCATTACCCTTCCGGATACTTAAATTATAATGCTGATTAAAACCAGAACGGGTAACTGCTTTCCACCAATCAGTATTATAACCTTTTTTATACTGATTCATAAATTTCTGCTTCATTGATGACTGAAAAGAAGCATCCTCCGCATACGCCTCATTGATGAAATTGTAATACTGTTCACTATTCATCATCTTGAGCGTCTTATAACTATCCTTCACTCCGACATAGGCATCAAAAGACAAGATCGTCTTCCCCTTCACACCACTCTTAGTAGTAATCAAAACCACTCCATTGGATCCCCGTGAGCCATAGATTGCACAGGCTGAAGCATCTTTCAACACTTCAATATGTTCAATATCATCAGGATTGAGGTTATTGATATTATCCATAAATTGTCCGTCAACCACATAAAGGGGAGTATTATCATTCACCGTACCCAAGCCACGGATACGTACCACGGCAGATGCTCCCGGCTGTCCGGAACTTGTAGAGACATAGACCCCGGCAGCTTTCCCCGCAAGAAGATTAGACACGTTGGACACAGGGTAGTCCTTGATATCCTTGCTGCTGATCGATGCCAGAGAACCGGTAAGATCACTCTTGCGCTGAGTACCATAGCCGATGACGACCAACTCATTAAGAGACAGGGCATTTTCGTCCAAGGTGATATTAAAGACCCCGTCACCATTGACCTTTAGAGAACGAGACTGATAGCCCACATAAGAAAACAAGATGTTTCCTGATGAAGTTTTCAGAGCATAATTACCATTCAGGTCCGTAACCGTCCCTTCCGAAGAAGAAGCAGCATCACGCACGGTAACCCCGATGAGAGCCTCACCCGTCTTCGCATCACGCACAGTTCCAGAAACGCTGAATTGATGCTGCGCGAAAATACACAGGAAATCCGACAGCAAGATACATAATAAAAGAATTCGTTTATTCATAATTAGTAAGCATAAAGGTTAATTATCTATATGTTAAGATAGAACCAAACTCAGTAACCAAATGAGAGCCTTGTTTCTTGATCAGAGTACCGGCTGGCAACTCATCCACGACGACGGCGTTGTCAGCAGGAAGCACAATTTCAAAATACCCACTTTTATCCTTAGCCAGATAGGTTTTAGAGACAATATCGAAAAGATCCACAGGGTGGATGGCATGATAGATCACTTTCCTTTCCGTCTTATAGGGATTATACAACAAATACACAGGCCAGGGACGGGCAGCATAGAAATCAGTAGCGTTGCAGTCCAGCCGTAGAATCGCTTTAACCGAAGTAGTATGGACTATGGCACCCAAGATTCCCACCGCAGCCGTACTGTAGAGGCTAAACATCGTGCATGGGGGGTTATTCGAGGTCCACTTAGGTCCATCCCCCAAGGCGACCGGAGACACCCCTTTCAATGAAGCTTTTCCATAATCATCCTGTTTTCTGAGACCTTCGTATGCAATGATTCCATGAGTCAAATCCCTTAATTCTGGAAGCTCCTGATGGTCTGCATCTATCTGATCCGGGAAGAACAGACGACACGCATTTGCCATATTCAGCATCCATTTTCCAACAGCCCGTGCATACTGAGGCTCATACTTAACCATGGGAACAAGAGGCCAGGAGAGTTTAATACTGTTCATTAAGAACGCATACCCTCCTCTATCGGTTGTACTTCCCTGAAGACCACTCACATCATATTTCCCCCAGCGACCGACGATCACGCCCCATCCTGTCCGCCCGTCTTTCTTCTTGCATCCATCGAATGTCCAATCGAGGATCTTCCCGACGTCATACGATTTCCCCAGCTCTGCATTCATCCGAGCCGCAACAATAGCCCCCATAGGAAGTAAGATTTCATAAAACGGACTTTCCTTCTGTGACAGGAGTGCATTCAAGGCAGATTCCGCATGAACCAAATATCGTTTGTCACCGAACTTTTTATAAGCAGCATACAACACCCACGCATGGCCGCCGGCCGCATCTTGTTCAAAAGGAATCGCATTACGTCCGCCCTTCATCTTGCTATAGTCAAAATAGGAATAGTCATAATCACCATCCAGGACAGAATCAGCCTTACAGAATTGATCGGCTACAGACCGCAGGATGCGGTCATTGCCAGGTATCTCCGGATAAAGGTCGCACAGGGCATAATAAAGGACATTAGGGAAGACATCATACCACCAGTCACGGCCATATCCCCCGCCATTCTTGCCAGACCCGGCATTCGTGTTATTCATGACGATATTCCATCCATTGTCGCTGTTAAAATAATTCTGCTCCATCTTCACATAATTGTATCCGTTCTGGCAACTTTTATCCACGCCACACAGTGTAGCCCCGATTAATGCCGAGAGAGAATTCAAACTTTCATGGAACTCGCCATGATTATGATGAGGTCCCTGGCGAGCATCACCCACTGCCGTATACAACCCAAAAGTTCTCTGCGCAACATTGCGATGAGAGTCGTCAAACCAAATAAGCGGACTTCCCTCAACACGGGTTTTCTCACTGAACACATAGGCATCAAAATCCAAAGCTTTCTTTTTCCAGTCAAGCATCTTATAAGGCTCTGGGACATCTGGCATGAGTTCAATCCTCTTGACAGGAATCTGTTTGACAGGATCACCATAATTCTGAGCACTCAACGGCCTGCTGAAAATAAGTCCGAAAGCACAAATACATATTAATGTCTTTTTCATAGTTAATTTATTTGAGATTACAACCATTGCACGAAGCAATGATATTCTTAGCCAAAGGTATAGATAATAGTTGGATTCCACCTACAATCGGAATGGCAAACTTCAACGCAAAATCCTCTGACACATAGACGGCCAGGGCCAGAAAGAGGAGAAGACCGAAACTGCGTCCAAGGAACAGGCCGACCTCATGACTTTGAATATAGGCATATTCATTTCTATGTTCTTTTGCTGACACCACATCTATGGTACGCATCATGATCGGATAATATGCCAGATCATGAAGGGGCTGGAAAATGACCTTGCATAATATAAACAAGATTACACCAAGAGCTGAATATAAAATACCATTCGCCAGGGTGCCCATGAAGAATATCAACAGTCCTACGGCAAAGATATAAATCCTGTGCTGAGGCTTAGCCGTACGTCCCAGGACGTAGACCAGAATAGCAGTTAATCCTCCGCTGATGCTCTGGATCACTCCCAGTATTCCTTCTCCCCCGACAAACTTCATGACCAAAATAGCCGGAGCGGTTACCAGGAAGCCCTGCACCATCCCATTGAGGAATGCCAGACCTAACATTTTGTTCCAGAGTTTATCGAACCGAAAATACAAGAACCTCCTTGCCTCAGGATTTCTGAAATGTCCCCTGAGAATATTCACACAAGCAATAATCGATATGATCGTAGACAGAAGGGCTACGAGGATATAGACAGAATTAACATCAAAGGTGAAGCCCATTATCCTTTCCCCTTGTAACTGGGCAATCATGGCTCCTACGACAAGAGGGACAACGATCTGGCCGAACGTAAAGCCGAAACTCTCAAATCCAAAAAAATAATTACGGTTGTCGTCATTAGTTGAATCCAAGGCGATCAGATAGCGGTTAGTCCAGAAAAAGCCGGATGCCCCTCCCATGATCATGCCAATTATGAAAAGCTCAAAAAGGTCAAGATTTCTTATCGACATCATGCCGACCATCGCGACGGAAGAAAACAATATCCCTATACAATACAGGTGCGCCACTTTGATGTACTTCAGCAAACTCCCGTTGATGATGGATGTCAGCACAATCCCACAATACATGGCTAACTGATAAAGAGCGACATAAGAAGGCTTTCCATAATTACGCATAATATAAGCCCCGACGAAGATTTCCACCACCGGTTGTACCAAAGCATACAGCAGATTGGTAATCAGCAACACCCGCATATCATACGGACATGACTCAAATACGAGATATTCTTTTTTTATTTTTTCAAACATCTGTGTTCTCTTTTATCTATATGAAAGGACATTCAACAGGCCTCTAACGCTTTCAGGATTTCCTTGACCGACAGTTCCGCAGAGCAAATGACCTCATCGCTTGCCCCATAATATAAAGTAACCCTGTCACCCTCCACAATACTGCCATCTGTAAAGACCACATTCCCGAAAAATCCGTTCTTCTCGTAGGAAGCAGTGGGTTCCATAATAGGACCGGTTGTACGTGCCAGGACTTTCCAAGGCTGATCGGCATCAAGCAACATAGCACCCAGCCTATAACAATTAGAAGCATCGGCGCCATGATAGATTTCAAGCCATCCCTTATCTGTCTTAATAGGAGGACCACCCGCACCTATCCTTTCAGAATCCCACAACCGTGGTCGTGTTGTAGCCAGACAACGGTGATTTCCCCAATGAACACGATCAGGACTTTCAGCTATCCACATATAATTACCGCCTAATTCGGGACTGCTCGGACGATGAAGGGCATAATACATCCCCCCTATCTTATCTTCAAATAAAGCACAGTCCTTATTATGAGGCGGGAAGATCATTCCCTTATGGCTAAAATGCCGGAAATCTGTCGTCTGCATCAAACCGACACCAACAGCTACAGGAGAAACCTCCGTGAAGGTGAGGAAATAGCCATCCTTCATCGTCGCCACACGACAATCTTCTATCCCAAAGGATTCAAGAGGCCGGCTGCCAAAGATCGGTGGATAGTCGGGATCTTCCCGGAAATGCACTCCGTCATCACTCCATACGAACCTCAAATAAGAAAGTGTCGTCAGATAATCCGTCCCCCGGTAATTAATTACCCGTGGATCAGAAGCATCCAACTCAGGATCATCCTTATCAAACTCCAAGACCTTAAAACAGCCTTTGTCATACACCGGGAAACTTATTTTCCCCGTCTGCTGGCGAGGACGCTCGGCGACCCTTAAAAGTAATCCGATACGATTGCCATACCTAAATACGCCGGGATTCAACAAACAAGAGATTTCCATTCCCTTAATATAAGGTTGCAAATCAGATGGACGTAAAATAGGGTTTTGTTTACATCTTTTAGCTATATCCATTGTATACTATTTAATTGTGTTTATCATCAATATTCTGCTTTCCGCTCACAAATTTAAGAAATTGAGAAACAGCTTATGTCTATGCAAACATCAAAAGGGTATACAGCGTAACCAAATTTTCGATCCGACAGAAAAGCATATAGTTTTGGTATTATAGTATACAACTCTATACCTTTCCACCTGAATACAAGGCAAAAATATCAGCAATAAATAAAATAACCGTACTTTTTTTTATATATTTGTACCCTCTAAGAACATTGACATGAAAACACCATATACATATTATGAAAAGGAGTTTATGCGGTAAACTGCATGTATCAGTAAGTTGTATCCTTATCCTGTTCAGCTTGACTTTCTATGCTAAGGAATGGAAATACTACCACCTGGATAATGACAACGGGTTGAGTAATAGTTCCATCAATACGATATTCCAGGACCATACCGGCGTGATGTGGTTCGGCACCTGGGACGGCTTGAACAGGTTTGATGGCAATGAGTTCCGGCAATACGGGCCGGAGCATAACAATCCTCATTCTTTATCACATCCGGTAATCAGGAATATTGCAGAGGAAGACAACACCTATTTATGGATAGTAACCGACCGTGGGCTAAACCGTTTCAATATCAAAAGCGGGAATGTTGACAGATATTATCTTCAGAACAGGAAAAATTATATTTACAAAGAAAATGAATTCAAATGTGTGGCAAACAAGAGAAAGGGGATCATCGCAACTTTAGAAAGCAATAAGTTTTATAAATTTAATCCCCAAGCCAAGCATTTCGACAAATTAAGAATGCCTTATCTGCATATCAGTGAAATAGAAAATCTGTTTTTCGATGCCCACGGCTTTTTATGGATTCAAGGCAATAAAAGATTATACAAGGTCAACATCGGAAGGAATGGATCGTGTAGGCTCATAAACATCATAAATCCAGCGAAGGGGACAGAACGGGTTCATTTTGACGGGAAACGGTATATATGGGCACAAGCCGGAAAAAGGCTTTATAAATATGACACGTTCACAAAAGGCAAGGGTTTCACGGTCACCCCGTGGAGCATAGAGGGCACATTAAATGCCGTATGCATAACTACGAAGGCCATCTATGCAGGAACGACTGACGGATGCTGGCAGTTATCCGGCAACAAGAAAGAGGGTCTGATCACGGGAGTATCCGTTTTATCCTTATATGCCGGGGAAAGGGACATCCTGTGGATCGGTACCGATGGTCACGGGATATATGAATATTACCGGCACTCGTCCTTTATCCATAAAATAACGCTAAACGATGGAAAAGCACCTGTCAATTTCCCGGTCAGATCCATCCTCCTCGACCGAAAAGACAACCTATGGATAGGAAGCAAAGGAGGAGGGCTGGCATGCATGACGATCAACAAAGAAAAGAAATTTCAAAAAAGAGGAGATTATAACGTAGGACCGGGCAAAACCAATAATTCAGTATTATCACTTTGTAATGGAACAAGGGGAAGGATATGGATCGGCACAGATGGCTATGGCCTTCTGATGGGTAGAGAGGGGCTGCCGGGAATAAGGCCGGTAAAGTTCCGCTCGGCGGCAGACAGAGAAAAAGTCTATTCTATATACGCAATTATCCAAGACGGCGAAAGGGTCTTATACGTTGGCAGCAGCGGAGGAGGACTCCTGAAACTACTCCTTGATCCTCAAGGAGAATCGGTCATACAGGTGAAAGAATATCTTAACGACAGAAGAAGGAACACCATAGAAAGTAATATTGTGTACTCGATCATAAATGATGGCCATTATTTATGGATCGGGACACGTGGTGGAGGCCTTGAACGGTTTGATAAGAAAGCACAAACCTTTACGACATTCTATAACACCATGAGCAGCAACAGCCTAAGCAGTGATGACGTAATATCCCTGTTAAAAGACCGGCAGGGACGAATATGGGCAGGAACCACTCAAGGGTTGAACCTGATGGTGATAAGAAACGGACAGATAAGATTCAGATGTATTGACAAACGCAACGGACTAGCAAACGCAAATATCCATGGCATCCAAGAAGATCGCTCCGGAAATATCTGGGTGAGCACCAGCAAAGGGTTAGCCAGAATCAGCAGGCGCAATTTCAAAGTAATCAATTTCAATTATAAAGACGGATTACAGGGGAATGAATTTTCAGATGGAGCTAGCTATGGGACGAAAGATGGCAAGCAATTATATTTCGGGGGCACCAACGGACTGAACGTCATCTATCCCTCTCTAATGGAAAAGGACAATTTTATGCCCCGGATCGTTCCAGACAGAGTCTGGATCGATAATGAAATAAAATGTTTTTCAAAAACGATAGACGCAAATTATAATACAGGATCCATACGGCTTTCATTCTCAATATTGGACTATATTGACAATGATAAATGCCGGCTTGCTTACCATTTAACCCGCAAGACTCTATTTGGAAAAGAAAACCAACCCTGGATTTTCCTGAATAACAACAACAAGGAAATTATACTGAACAAACTCCCTCCCGGGACGTACCTGCTAAGTGTCATACAAAGCAACGCCAATCAGAAATGGTCCTCACATCCATATACCTTACGCATTGTCGTCCATTCTCCATTATGGCTGCAATGGTGGGCGATCCTCATTTATATCCTGCTTGGTGCAGGAATAATCCGATGGGTCTATCATTCCAAAAAAGCAAAGCTCATCATCAAGCATAAACTGGAGATGCAGGAGCAACAGCAGCAGCAACGCGAGGACATCCACCATGCAAAGTTAAGATTCTTCACCAATGCCACACATGACTTCTCTAATTCAATTACCTTAATCTATGGAGCAGTAGAAAAATTAAAGAAGAACAAGATCATGTCGAAGCTTGACAGAGGCATGATCAGTGTCATCGATAAAAACACGAACATCATGGATAAGCAGATCCAGCAACTTACCGAATTTCAAGATATAGAGACCAAAAGCATAGAGATTTTCCTCGAAGAAGTTAATATAGCAGAACTTGAAAAATACATATTAGACAATTTCATTGATCCTATACAAATCAAAGGAATCAACCTGTCTTTCAAGGCTGCACCTCCGGTGCTGTGCTGGTCCACAGACAGGAGCATATTGGAAAAAATCACTTACATTATCTTTTCAAACGCAGTGAAATCGACCATCAAAAACGGTCAGATGATCATCCTATCAAGAGTTTATAAGCAAGAGCTCATCATCGAATGTACCTATGAAGGTATGGGGCCGGATCCGGAAGATCTGGCAAATATATATAACAAATATACAGCATTGGATAAATTTGAAAAGGATATGTCAAACGGCAGCAAATCTTACGACTCCATCGGGTTAGCCGTTTGCAATGACTTAATCAAGATATTGGATGGAACATTTTCCATAGATACAAAGGGGACCAGTACGGTATTCACGTTAACACTTCCCCGGAAGATGAAGGCTTCTTCTAATCCTCCGGTGCTGATGCAAGAGAGCAGAAAAGACACCGTTGCGACCATCTTTACTGAAAAACTGAAAAAGATACTGATCGTCGAAAAGCAAAAAGAGATGGCGGATTTAATAAAAGACGCTCTTCAGGAACGATATGATGTCTTCGTAACCTCAACGGACAAAGAGTCAAAAGACCTCATAGAAAAGACCTCCATGAATCTGATCATTTATGATCTATCTTCAGACGTGAAGGCAGAGGAATTGATCAATGACGTGAAAAATGGCAACGACACGAAATATATTCCGATCATCGTCTTATCATCAGACCCCAGTACGGAAAACCATATTAAGATCCTGGAAAATGGAGCCAGTATGTTTATACAAAAACCTTTCTATCCCAGTTATTTGCAGGCGGCAGTGAGAAGAATTCTTCAAGAGAATGATCTGATGAAGAACTTTTCCAGTTCGCCATTGGCTTTTCGTGAGAAGTATGACAATATCTCTGTCACAGAACAGGACAAAAAATTCCTTAAACAGAGCATAGAAGTAATCAGCAGAAATTTCAGCGATGAAGATTATGATCAGAACACCCTTTCTAAGGATCTTACCATAAGCCGCACACAACTTTACCGGAAGATGAAAAGATTAACAGGTATGACGCCGGGAGACTTTATCCGCACTTATCGCATGAAACAGGCAGAAAGGATGCTCATTCAGTCCGACCATACCGTTTCTGAAATCATTGTTGCATGTGGATTCCGGAACCGGGCATACTTTTACAGGAAATTTACGGAAATACATAATTGCTCTCCTAAAGATTTCAAGGAGCAGAAAGGAGAAGGACAGGCATAATCTGAAACGTCCGAGCTCTCCGCCTGCCCCCATTATAACCTGCCCCCATTATAAAATGATCATGATATGATACGTCTTATTATGCTGACTGATTTTACAGAGGCCTTTTCCCATCGGCTCCTGTATGGAATTCTCCAATACTCCAAAGAACGCCAGGAGCAACGCTGGGTTGTTTGCCGCATGCCCCCTTCGTTTAAGGAGAAGCATGGCATCAAAGGTGTCCTTGACTGGGCAGAGAACTGGAATGCTGATGCTATCGTAGGTAAATTCGACCAGAGCGATGACCTCTCCTTATTTGTCCAGGCCGGTATCGTGACCTTGGCCCAGGACCATAAGCAACAGTTTGACTCTGTACCCAATGTAACCAGCGACTATCTGGCTACAGGGAGGATGGCCGCAGACTTTTTCCTCAATCGGGACTTCCGCAGTTTCGCTTTTACCGGCTACTATTCTACCATTTGGTCCGACGAACGTTACAAAGGATTCAGATCTCGTATCTTCTCCATTAATCCCGACTGCCAGTTCAGTGCTTTCTTTGACTATAACGCTGACCAGCCCTGGGAACCTGATGACAGCAAATTAATGCAGTGGTTGCGTAGTCTGCCCCGTCACACTGCCATTTTCTGCTGTGATGATCGACAAGGTTCGATGGTCTTGGAGGCATGCAACGAAGCAGGCATCAACGTTCCCTCAGAAATAGCCGTACTGGGCGTTGATAATGATGAGTTGCGGGACGAACTTTGTGAACCCACACTATCTTCAGTCAACTTGGATATAGAACGTGGAGGATATGAACTGGCAGAAATGATTGAAAATATAAAAATCTGCCATGCCAGGCATCAGAAAGATGTAATCATTCCCAACTTATCTATTGTAAGCCGGGCCTCAACCAACACGTTTGCTACAGATGATCCTTACATACAGAAAGCGATAGACTTTATTCATGGCCATCTGGAACATGCCATCTGCGTAAATGATCTGCTCCAGCATCTGCCATTATCCAGGCGCCTGCTGGAAATCAAGTTCAAACAGGCCACAGGCAGCACCATACACGATTACATTATCACAAACAGACTCAATCTCTTTGCTTCTGCACTCTTGGAAAGTTCACGTCCTATCAAAGAAATTGCGCTGGATCTCTCTTTTGAGAACTACGGTAACCTGATCCGGCTTTTCCGACAAGAAAAAGGATGTACCCCTACCGAATACCGAACAAGAAATAAACGTATGAACAAATAGGAAGAGTACGGTTAGAGGATCTTTATTTTACTGATTTCTCTAATCGGAACGATCATCTGCGAATCCCTTTATCGATTCATCTTTTTCGTTTCTTCAGGAAGAAACATTTTACGAGCATAAATAATATACGCAAAATCATATCTTAAATACGTTATTTCGTTACAAGAGATCATCATAAACAAACTATTTTTGCCATAGTAATTATCATATCTAATAATAACAAGACCTATGACAAAAAACAGGAAACTTAAAAATGCCCTCTTCGGGCTTTTTGCCAAAAGGGATTTATTAATTCTTCTGGCAGTATTCATCTCTATTGCCATTTCAGCACAAAATGAAAAAGTGATACAAGGTACTGTTACGGATTCCGGTAACAGTCCTGTAATTGGTGCCACGATCCAGCAAACAGGTACTAATAAAGGAACAGTGACCGATGTTAATGGCCATTTTTCCATTAATATCCCTATAGGCAGCATTCTGCGTATTTCTTATGTCGGTTGCATTACCCAGAACGTAAAAGTCAACTCAACAAATTTATCCATTAAATTAGTCGATCAGAATACGACACTTAATGATGTCGTCGTAATCGGCTATGGAATCCAACAAAAAAAGCTGGTGACCGGTGCGACTGTACAAATCAAGGGAGACGATATTGCTAAAAGAAATGTAATCAATCCTTTAACAGCCCTTCAAAGCAGTTCTCCTGGTGTCAGCCTGACGCAATCTTCAGGCATGCCTGGCGATGGCTATAAGATCTACATTCGGGGATTAGGCACCACCGGAGATGCTACACCTCTCTGCCTGATTGATGGAATTGAAGCAGATATCAACACCTTAAATCCTGCCGATATTGAAAGTATTGATATTCTGAAAGATGCAGCAACTGCTGCTATCTATGGTTCACGTGCAGCTAATGGGGTCATTCTCGTAACCACAAAACAGGGACATAGTGGAAAAGCCCAAATCTCTTATGACGGATACATCGGCCTGCAGAACGTATATAAAATGCCGGATCTGCTTAATGCCAAAGAGTATGCAATGATTATGAATGAAGAACGCTATGAAGACGGACTAGAGCCATACGATTTTTCAAAATTAGTTCCCGACTGGGACAAGATTGTAAATGGGAAATGGAACGGGACAAACTGGATGGAAGAAATTCGCAACAAAAATGCGTTGGAAACAAATCATACTATTAATATTACAGGCGGTACTACATACAATACCTATTCAACAGGTGTCTCCTATACTTATCAGGATGGCATTCTGGGTAAACCTTGCGAGCCTAACTTCAAGCGTTATACAGCCCGCCTAAATTCGGACAACAGTTTAATCCGTTATCACGACTTCAGTGTATTGTCTATCGGAGAACGGCTCACCTACACATTTTCCCAAAGCAGAGGTATTCAAATGGGTGACAATTTCAGCAATGATATTCGAAACATGCTCAAGACCTCCCCCTTCTTACCCGACTTAGATTCAAACGGCAACTATCACTATGCTATCCCCTGGGAAATACGTGAACCCAATCCAATTGCTTTGATGGATTATCGGAGCGGTCAGAATAAGAGTAAGTCCCATTATATCCGTGCTTCTCTATATGCCACTCTGCAACCCATCCACAATTTAAAAATCAAGACCAATCTTGGCTTTGCCCTCAGCGCAGATTCTTACCGCAGTTTCATTCCCGTTTATGATCTTTCTTCCAATCAGGAAAATGACCAGAACATCGTCAGTCAGAGTTCCGGTATTGATTACAAACTGCAGTGGGAAAATACCGCTAATTATGTTTTCAGTATCCATAAGAACCATCATTTTGATGTCCTTGCAGGTCAAAGCATTGAAGCTGACGGACTTGGAGACGGAATGGAAGGTTCAAACACCAATAGCATCTTCAATGATTTCAAGCATGCTTACCTAAAAAACACGCCCATCATTTCCTCTCGTACCACCCTTTCAGGTTATCCTGAAGGAAAGACGACCCTTGCCTCTTTCTTCGGGCGCATCAACTATGATTATCTTGATCGTTACATGGCAACTGTCGTTCTACGTGCCGATGGGTCAAGCAAGTTTGCTAAGGGCCATCAATGGGGATATTTCCCCTCCGTATCTGCAGGTTGGACCATCACGGAAGAACCCTTTATGGCTAAAGTAAGAAGATGGATGGATTTCTTTAAGATTCGTGCCAGTTGGGGACAAAACGGAAACCAGAATATCCCCGGATACCAATACCTTTCCACCTACGCGTTCAGTGGCGCAGATTATACCTTCGGACCCGACAAGTCTGTTCTTACAAATGGAGCTTACGCAGATATTCTTGCAAATCCTGATATTACGTGGGAAACTTCCGAGCAAACGGATATTGGTTTTGATTCCAGATTCTTCGACAGTCGTTTCGGAGCTACTTTTGACTACTATATCAAGAAAACAAAAAATTGGCTGGTACAAGCTCCCATTCTTGCGACAGCAGGTACAAATGCGCCCTATATTAATGGTGGTGACGTTAAAAACACCGGTATCGAACTTTCTCTTTCATGGAATGACCATGTATCAGCCTTCCATTATGGAGCAGAATTCAATTTTGCCTATAACAAAAATGAAGTAACTCGTATTGCCAATGGAGAAGGAATCATCCATGGTGAAGAAAATGTCTTGAGTCAGGCAACTGATGAGATGTACCGTGCACAGGTAGGCAAACCTATAGGTTTCTTCTATGGTTTCAAAACAGCCGGAATTTTCCAAAACCAGCAAGAGATAGACAACTATAAGGGAGCAAAACTGGATGATGCCCGTCCCGGAGATGTCATCTGGGTAGATACCAATCATGATGGCAAGATTGACCTCGATGACCGGACAATGATCGGTGATCCGCATCCTGACTGTACACTTGGACTGAATCTCAACGCCTCGTGGCAAGGATTTGATCTGAATGCATCACTCAATGGAGTCCTCGGCAACCAGATCATGAAATCATATAGGTCTTTTGTCGACTATCCTACCGATAATTTTACAACTGACATCTTAAAGCGTTGGCATGGAGACGGCACCTCAACAAGATGGCCCAGACTAACTTCCGGAACCTCAAATAATTGGCAATGGATATCAGATCTGTTTATGGAAAACGGAGACTATCTGAGGATGCAAAATATCTCTATTGGATACGACTTCAAATATCTCTTCCATAAGATTCCTTTTCAGCAATTGCGTTTCTATTTTTCAGCAAACAATCTCTTTACAATCACGGGGTATTCCGGAATGGACCCGGAAGTCGGATATGGAGGTTCTAACTCCTGGTCTTCCGGTATAGACCTTGGATTCTATCCTTGCCCCCGTACTTATATGTTTGGTTTTGACATTAAACTTTAGGAAATTATGAAAACTAAAAATATACTATTACTGATCTTCTCCGTGCTGGCACTCACCGCCTGTAATGACTTTTTGAATACAGACGACCTTACTAGGAAAAATTCTGCTAATTTCCCCAAAACAGAATCTGATGCCCAGCAATCACTGGCAGGTTGTTATGCCATGCTGCGCTATCAGACTTCTGGAAATGAGGCACAGAACCAGATGATTGTTTCAGAAATATTATCTGATGATCGTTTTGCAGGAGGGGGACCTGATGATGCTTTCCTGCATGCCGTGGATCACCTCAGCAAATATGGGAATAATATGTTCGAAGAGATTTGGAAAGATTGCTATGCTGGCATCCACCGTTGTAATATGCTTATTGAGTCTATCCCTAATATCAGCTTCTCAAGTAATGACTCTCGGAATCAGATAGATGGAGAAGCCCGTTTTCTAAGAGCTTATTACTATTTCTGTCTCTGCGAAACCTTTGGTAATGTTCCTTTGATCACAACATCCTTGTCAAAAGAGGATCCTCCACAGGCTACCCCAGAACAACTCTATAGTCAGATTGGTAATGATTTAACTACGGCCATCAAGGATCTTCCAACGACTAAAGCTCCAGATATTCCTGCCAGCCAGTTGGGATATGCCACGAGATGGGCGGCAGAAGGTATGCTTGCCCGCGTATTCCTTTTCTACACAGGTTATTATAGCCAGACTTCCCTTCCTGCACCAGACAAGGGAGCAGTTACAAAAGATGAGGTCATCACAGACCTGAAAGATTGTATTGATAACAGTGGCCACAAACTAATGCCAGACTTCCGTAACCTGTGGCCCTATTCAAATTCCTATACAAAACCTAACTATCCTTATTCCATGGCTAATGACCTCAACTGGTACGGAGAGGATGGAGGAAACCTCGAAACAATATTTTCCATCCGCTATAGCGCGAAAGCCAGTTGGGATGATCAAAGCAGCTGGCGTAGTAATCAGGTTGACCTGTTCTTTTCACCCAGAGAGTCCGACGGAAGTGTAGAAAATAATTTCCCGCTTGGCATAGGATGGGGTGCCGGAACCATCAGTCCGAAGATGATCGAAGAATGGGAAACCGCTGAACCAAAAGATATACGTCTGAAAGCCTCTGTATTCGATGTGTCTGAAGAAGCGCCAAATTATGTCTGGGGAGCGGATAAACAACAGGACGAGACTGGCTATTGGGAAAAGAAATACTGTGCCATCAATGTAAAAACCGTTCAGGACGGAGATACAATCTATGAAAACTTTGCCCGCAGGATATATCCAGATCTGAGTACTGATTATCAACTCAATAATATTCAGGATATCGTCGTGCTACGCTATGCAGATATTCTCTTGATGTATAGCGAACTGACCCATACCACAGGAGGCATCAATCAAGTTCGGGCAAGGGTACATTTAGCACCTGTGGCCAATTATACGGATGCGGCTTTACGCAATGAACGCCATTGGGAGCTTGCCTTTGAAGGGCTGCGCTGGTATGACCTGCTGCGATGGCACATTGCAGCAGATGCTTTACAAAAAGAAGATGGAACAGATGTAGAGGAAAATGGTGTCAAGACAAAAATAGATATGTCTGATATTGGGCAGCGGGTTAAAGATACGGGGGGATTCATGCAGATTCCTCAGACACAGATAGATCTGTCTAATGGTGTCCTGAAACAGAATAAAGGATGGTAAAAACATTCAACATAAAAGTAAAACCGATAATAGAAGGATTCATTATGAAAAAAATAATAATCATTGCAACTTGTATAGTTGGCCTCTTTTGTGCCTGTAATCCAATTACTGATGAGACCTCACTAGGAGGTGTAACCAAAGAGAGCGATTTAAAACTGAAAGTTTATGCCACATCATCGGGGGGAAATCAAATTGTCATGGTCAATAAGACAAAAGGAGTTGGTTCCTATTGGGACTATATTGACCATGACAATTTGATTTCCCCCCGATGATG
>ENA-UOOK01003795-UOOK01003795.1-fermentation-metagenome-genome-assembly--contig:-NODE-3795-length-16808-cov-9.061302_pt1 | contig 16808 bp, 13 predicted proteins | sample MGYA00245777_ERZ724023 | MGnify/ENA primary metagenome ERZ724023 (study PRJEB28704, sample SAMN03018312) | fermentation metagenome | biome: anthropogenic terrestrial biome; feature: soil; material...
AAGAATACCGCGATATGCGCGAAAAATATGAAGATGATTTTGACGCCGGCATGGGTGCCGAGGCCATCCAGAAGCTCCTGACGGAGATCGACCTTGATCAGCTTTCGCAGGAATTAAAGACGGAGCTTGCTTCGGCCGGCGGGCAGAAAAAAGTGCGTATTTTAAAACGGCTTGATGTGGTGGAAGCGTTCCGACTTTCGGGCAACCGCCCGGAATGGATGATCCTGGACTGCATCCCGGTTATCCCGCCGGATCTTCGGCCGATGGTTCAGCTGGACGGCGGCCGGTTTGCTACTTCTGACCTGAATGACCTGTACCGCCGCGTCATCAACCGGAACAACCGCCTGAAGCGGCTTCTGGAACTCGGTGCTCCGGATATTATCATCCGCAACGAGAAACGGATGCTTCAGGAAGCAGTGGATGCCCTGATTGACAACGGCCGCCGCGGCCGCCCGGTCACCGGTCCCAACAACCGCCCCCTCAAATCCCTTTCCGATATGCTGAAGGGCAAGCAGGGGCGTTTCCGCCAGAACCTTCTGGGCAAGCGCGTGGACTATTCGGGCCGTTCCGTTATTGTTGTCGGCCCGGATCTGAAAATGTACCAGTGCGGTCTGCCAAAGGAAATGGCGCTGGAACTGTTTAAGCCTTTTGTCATGAAACGCCTGGTTGAAACCGGCACGTCCGGAAATATCAAGGCGGCAAGGAAAGCTGTGGAACGAGCAAAACCGGAAGTTTGGGATGCGCTTGAAATTGTCATCCGCAACCATCCTGTTCTGCTGAACCGTGCCCCTACCCTGCATAGGCTGGGCATCCAGGCGTTTGAACCGGTGCTTGTTGAGGGCAAGGCCCTAAAGCTCCATCCGCTGGCCTGCACGGCTTACAATGCCGATTTCGACGGCGACCAGATGGCCGTTCATGTGCCCCTCTCTTCCGAAGCGCAGGCTGAGGCTCGGTTCCTGATGCTGGCGGCCGGCAACCTCCTGAAGCCGTCCGACGGGCGCCCGGTTACCGTGCCGACGCAGGACATGGTCCTCGGATCGTATTACCTTACGCTGGATAAAGACGGTGAGCCCGGGGAAGGCAAGGCGTTCCGCAATTTTGACGAAGCCATTATGGCTTACAATGAGCATGTTATTGGTTTGCATGCGAAAATCAGAGTCCGCAGGACGCTGGAATTTAACGGACAGCCGGAAACCCAGATCGTTGAGACCACGGTTGGGAAAATGATTTTTAACCGTCCAATCCCGCAGGATCTCGGTTTTGTTGACCGCTCCAAACCGGAAAACCGTTTCCGGCTGGAGATTGAGTTCCTTGTTGGAAAGAAACAGCTTGGGCAGATCATTGACCGGTGCATTCAGGTGCACGGTGTCCCCAAAACTTCCGAAGTCCTCGATTCCATTAAAGCCCAGGGCTATAAATATTCCACCAAGAGCGGGATTACGGTTTCTGTAAGCGATGCAACCATCCCGCCGCAGAAAAAAGAAATTATCGCAAAAGCTGAAAAGAAGATTGATCAGGTTTCAACCGAGTACAAAATGGGTCTCCTTTCCAACAGGGAGCGTTATAATGCCGTGCTGAAAACATGGACAAAGGCAACAGAAGATGTTTCTGATGCCCTCCAGAAAAACCTTGACCGGTACAACCCGATCTTCATGATGGCCGATTCCGGGGCCCGCGGCTCCATGAGCCAGATCCGTCAGCTTGCCGGAATGCGCGGCCTGATTGCCAATACGTCCGGCAAAACAATCGAAATCCCCATCCGGGCCAATTACCGCGAAGGCCTCAACATTTTGGAATACTTCATTTCTTCCCGCGGCGCGCGGAAAGGGCTGGCTGATACGGCTCTCCGCACGGCGGATTCCGGTTATCTGACCCGCCGCTTGGTCGATGTTTCACAGGATGTTATCATTCGTGAGGATGACTGCGGTGCGACTGACGGGCTTGAAGTCTACGATGTCAAGGAAGGCAAAGAAGTTATCGAGCCTTTGCATGAACGCCTGATCGGGCGGTATTTGGTCGAAGACTTCGTCGATGAAAAAACCGGCGAGGTGCTTGTTTCCAAAGATAAAATGATGGATGACGGAGACGCCGACATTATTGTCGGACACGGCATTAAGCGGATTAAGATCCGTTCCATCCTTGCGTGCCGTGCGAAGCACGGCGTGTGCCGCAAGTGCTACGGTGTCAACCTTGCCACACGCAAGCCGGTTCAAGTCGGTGAAGCGGTCGGCATCATCGCTGCACAGTCTATCGGTGAGCCCGGCACGCAGCTGACCATGCGGACGTTCCATACCGGCGGCATTGCAAGCGCCGAAGATATCACGCAGGGCCTTCCGCGCGTGGAAGAACTGTTTGAAGCGCGCAAGCCGAAACACCTTGCGGTTATCAGTGAGATAACCGGAACTGTTTCATTTGAGGAAGTCAAAAAAAGCCGGCATGTTGTCGTGACCAATTCCAAATCCGGTGAGAGCAAATCGTACTTGATTCCGTTTGGGTCTAGGGTTATCGTCAGTGAAGGCGATGAGATAAAAGCCGGTACGCGCCTGACTGAAGGTTCCGCAAACCCGCACGATGTACTGGCCATTAACGGGGCTCAGGCTGTGCAGGATTATCTGATCGAAGAAGTCCAAAAGGTTTACCGGATGCAGGGTGTTGATATTAACGATAAGCATATTGAAGTCATCATTCGGCAGATGATGAAGAAAGTCCGCATAGAGGATCCGGGAGACACCACCTTCCTGCCGAGCGCGCTGGTGGAAAAGAGCGAGCTGGAGTCGGAGAACAAAACCGTCCGCGACCGCATTGCTGCGGGAGAAACGGATTTGAAGGAAGCTACGGCTTCGCCGGTTCTGCTGGGTATTACCAAGGCCTCGCTTGCCACGGATTCCTTCCTTTCCGCCGCTTCTTTCCAGGAAACGACCCGCGTGCTGACCGATGCCGCGATTAGAGGCAAGGTGGATCCGCTGCTCGGTCTGAAGGAAAACGTCATTATCGGTAAACTGATTCCGGCCGGAACCGGCATGAAATGCTACCGGGATACCGAAATTGTCCCGGTGCATCCGGAAAATCAAAACTTGACAAATGGTGCCGGTTAGGGCTATAATAACAAATTGTGATGGTCTGTCCGCCCTGGGGGGCGAGGCATGTTTTGTCGCTGTTATTCGGCCGTATATTCGGTCGTTTGACATAAATTCTGTATTGTGAGGAGGTGTCATATTGCCAACCTTTAATCAGCTTGTCAACAAAGGGAGAGAAGTGGCTGTTAAAAAAGCAAAAGCCCCTGCGCTTCTGAAAGGCTGGAATTCCAAAAAAAGGATTCCGATTGATCAGAATTCTCCGCAAAAGCGCGGTGTCTGCACAGTGGTTAAAACGGCTACCCCGAAAAAACCGAATTCCGCCCTCCGCAAGATCGCGAGAGTCAGGCTTTCCAACGGGATTGAGGTCAGTGCCTATATTCCGGGCGTGGGCCATAATCTTCAAGAGCACAGCGTCGTGATGATCCGCGGCGGCCGTGTGAAAGATCTGCCGGGTGTCCGTTACCATATTATCCGCGGTTCACTCGATACGCAGGGTGTTGCCCAGCGGATGCAGGCCCGCTCTAAATACGGCGCAAAGCGCCCAAAGGCCGGCGCTGCAAAAGCCGCAGCCGCAAAATAACTATGCGGCAGAAATTTGACAGAAACCTTACGGCTGCATGTTGAAAGAACAGAATGCAGCGGCGTTATTATAGATTAAATTGACGCCTCTGTATTGGCCACGGGAGTTTGTCGCTTTCGAGTACCGATGATATCATTTTTGTGAAGGAGGGAAGTAAAGTGCCAAGAAGAGGTTCAACCGCAAAGCGCGAAGTTTTGCCGGATCCACTTTATCATTCCACGATCGTAACACGGCTGATCAATAATGTAATGTTTGACGGCAAAAAGGGAGTAGCTCAAAAAATCGTTTATGGCGCGTTTGACATTGTCCGGGATAAAACGGGCAAGGAACCGCTGGAGGTTTTCGAGCAGGCGATGGAAAACGTAATGCCTTCCCTGGAAGTCAAGGCGCGCCGTGTCGGCGGCGCAACGTATCAGGTCCCTATGGAAGTTCGCCCCGAAAGAAGGCAGACTCTGGGTCTGCGCTGGATGGCTGGCTATGCCAGAAAGAGATCTGAAAAGACAATGAAAGAAAAACTTGCCGGTGAAATCCTGGATGCCGTAAATGGTGCGGGCGGTGCCGCTAAAAAACGCGACGAGACCCATAAAATGGCGGAAGCAAACCGTGCGTTTGCCCATTACCGCTGGTAAATTATGTTTTTCGCACTTTTTCAGTATTTAGGAGGGAATTATGCCAAGGCAAGTACCACTTAATTTAGTGCGTAATATCGGCATTATGGCTCATATTGATGCCGGTAAAACGACAACAACAGAACGGATTCTGTACTATACGGGAATCAACCACAAAATGGGTGAAGTTCATGATGGTGCTGCTACCATGGACTGGATGTCGGAAGAGCAGGAACGCGGAATTACCATTACCTCAGCGGCGACCACCTGCTTCTGGAAAGGTCACCGCATTAATATCATCGACACCCCAGGCCACGTTGATTTTACGGCTGAAGTGGAGCGTTCCCTTCGTGTGCTGGATGGTTCCGTAACAGTTTTCTGCGCCAAAGGCGGTGTTGAGCCGCAGTCCGAAACCGTCTGGCATCAGGCTGAGCAATTTGGTGTGCCGCGCATGGCCTATGTCAACAAGATGGACATTATGGGTGCCGATTTTTTCCACGTCATCCAGATGATGAAGGATCGGCTGAAATGCAACGCCGTTCCCATTCAGCTTCCAATCGGAAAGGAAGATACCTTCCGTGGAATTATCGACTTGATCGATATGAAAGCGGATGTTTATTATGATGAAATGGGCAAGGACATGCGTGTCGAGGAAATTCCCGACGACATGAAAGAACTTGCCGAGCAGTATCATTCGCAGCTTCTGGAAGCTGTTGCCGAGCAGGACGACGCCGTAATGGAGAAATACCTGGATGGTCAGGAACTGACCAAAGAGGAGATCCTCGCGGTTATCCGCAAGGCGACCATCGCCAATAAATTTGTCCCGGTTACCTGTGGTTCTTCTTATAAAAACAAGGGCGTTCAGAAATTGTTGGATGCCATTATCGCATTTATGCCTGCGCCGACAGACGTCCCCGCCATTAAGGGGACCAATCCGGATACCAATGAAGAGGAAGACTGCCATGCTTCGGATGACGAACCCTTTGCGGCTTTGGCGTTTAAAGTGGCAACCGATCCTTTTGTCGGCAAGCTGGTGTTTTTCCGCGTTTATTCCGGGACTCTGAACGCGGGTTCTTCCATTTACAATTCTGTTAAAGACGACAATGAGCGCATGGGACGCATTCTTCAGATGCATGCAAATCACCGGCAGGATCTGGAAACCGTATACGCAGGTGACATTGCAGCGGCAGTCGGCCTGAAACATACAACGACGGGCGATACGCTCTGTGATCCAAAGCGTCCTATAGTTCTTGAATCCATGGAATTTCCGGATCCGGTTATCCGTGTGGCCATTGAGCCGAAAACGAAGGCCGGGCAGGAAAAAATGGGGATTGCTCTTTCCAAATTGGCTGAGGAAGATCCTACTTTCAAAGCCTATACGGATCAGGAAACCGGCCAAACCATTATTGCCGGTATGGGCGAACTTCATCTAGAAATTATCGTGGACAGGCTGCTCCGTGAGTTCCATGTAGAGGCAAATGTCGGCAAGCCGCAGGTAGCCTACAAGGAAACAATCCGTGCGAATGCCGATGTGGAAAACAAGTATGCCAGGCAGTCGGGCGGCCACGGCCAGTACGGCCACGTTAAGATCCGGGTTGAACCGAATCCGGGGAAGGGCTATGAATTTGTCAACGCCGTTACGGGCGGTGCTATTCCAAAAGAATTTATTCCCGCTGTCGATCAGGGCATTCAGGGAGCCATGATGGCCGGTGTCCTTGCCGGCTACCCGGTTGTGGATGTCAAGGCTACTCTGTACGACGGGTCTTACCATGAAGTCGACTCCTCGGAGCTTGCCTTTAAGATTGCTGGTTCTATGGCATTCAAGGATGCTATGAACAAAGCGAAACCGGTTATTTTGGAACCGATTATGAAAGTTACCGTAACCGTGCCGGAAGAGTATATGGGCGATGTTATGGGTGACTTGAACTCCCGCCGCGGCATGATCGAGGGTATGGATGCAATCCCGGGTGCTCAGCGTATCCGCGCTCAGGTTCCGCTTTCTGAAATGTTCGGTTATGCAACCGACCTTCGCTCCAAAACGCAGGGCCGCGGCAATTATGTCATGGAGCCTGGCGATTACGCAGAGGTTCCAAAGAGTATTTCGGAGAAAATCATAACATCCCGTTCCAAGAAGACAGAGTAAGTTTTAAAAAGATGCTTGATTTTTTAGGTTATTATTGTTAAAATATGAATCATAAAATCCTGAGATAAAATCTAAGATGATAGATAAAAGGAGGATCTCCAATGGCAAAACAGAAATTTGACCGGTCGAAACCCCATGTTAACATTGGTACCATTGGCCACGTTGACCATGGTAAAACCACCCTTACGGCTGCTATTACAAAAGTGCTTAATTTTAAGGGTGAAGCCAATTTTGTCGATTATGCCAATATCGATAAAGCTCCGGAAGAAAGGGCACGTGGTATCACGATCAATACGGCCCATGTGGAGTATCAGACGGAAAAACGTCACTATGCCCATGTTGACTGCCCCGGCCATGCTGACTATATTAAGAACATGATTACCGGTGCTGCGCAGATGGATGGTGCAATTCTCGTTGTTTCTGCTGCCGACGGCCCGATGCCTCAGACCAGAGAGCATATTCTGCTGGCCCGCCAGGTGGGTGTCCCGTATATTGTCGTTTTCATGAATAAGGTTGATCAGGTTGACGATGCGGAACTGCTCGATCTTGTAGAAATGGAGATCCGCGATCTTCTGAATGAGTATGGCTTCCCGGGCGATAAGACCCCAATTATCCGTGGTTCAGCCCTTAAGGCTCTGGAATCCAAGTCTACGGATCCTAATGCCCCGGAGTATAAATGTATTTTGGATTTGATGGATGCCGTTGATACGTTCATCCCGACTCCGGAGCGGAAGTCCGATCTGCCGTTCCTGATGCCTATTGAGGACGTTATGACCATCAGCGGCCGCGGCACGGTTGCTACCGGCAGAGTGGAACGCGGCACCGCGAAAATCGGTGATGAGGTTGAAATCGTTGGGCTGAAACCGGAAAAACAGAAGTCCGTCATTACAGGGCTTGAAATGTTCCGTAAAACTCTAGATTTTGCAGAAACCGGCGACAATATCGGAATGCTTCTCCGCGGAATTCAGAGAGAAGAAATTGAACGCGGTCAGGTTATCGCAAAACCCGGTACTGTTCATCCGCATACGAAATTTGAGGGCAAAGTTTATGTCCTGACAAAGGATGAAGGCGGCCGTCATACTCCGTTCTTTAACAATTACCGTCCTCAGTTTTATTTCCGCACCACGGATGTTACGGGTATTATTACTCTTCCGGAAGGCACCGAAATGTGCATGCCTGGCGACAATGTCGAAATGACAGTTGAATTGATTACTCCGGTAGCTATGGAAGAAGGCCTTCGTTTCGCTATTCGTGAAGGCGGTCATACGGTTGGTTCCGGTGTTGTCGTAAAGATTATTGAATAGTTTTAAGCATGTGTATCCAGAAAAATTATTTTGGATGCAGCCTTGAAGATCCGAAGCCGATTTGTTTCGGCTTCGGATCTTCCTCTTTGATGGTTTCGCTTTACGGGTTAATATCCTCCTTAAAATTCCTGTCCGATAAAAAAATATGTCCTTCTTGTGAATTTCGCTTGACAGACACAGGCAAATTCAGTATAATAAAATATGTAGCATAAATTGCTATTACCCCTGCCTTTTGGCGGATGGGAGGGAAGATAAATGGCTGAGATTAGAGTAAAAGAGAATGAATCTTTGGACAGCGCCCTTAGACGGTTTAAAAAGCAGTGCGCCAGAGCCGGAGTTATTGCAGAAGTCCGTAAAAGGGAAGCCTATGAAAAGCCTTCCGTAAGACGCAAGAAAAAATCCGAGGCTGCCCGTAAACGCAGGTACAAGTAAACGTGCAAGATGGGAAGTCGGTTTGAAAAGCGGGCATGTGCCCGCTTTTTTAGGCCTGATTTGATGTGGAGGAGGTGTTGTTTTGGCATTGTTAATGCCAACAGCAGCTGTTGATAGAGTAACAGATATTACTTCCAATCTTCTTCACACATTGTCTGTTGAAACCGTTTTGATTGATGTTGATAATACACTGGCATTACGCGGTTCGCAGGAACCTCTTCCAGGGACGGTGGAATGGAGCTGGAATATCAGAAGGGCCGGCTTTCAGCTTGCTATTATGTCCAATAATTTTGCAAAAAGAGTTGGACCGTTTGCCGCTAAATATGAACTGCCTTTTTTGTCTTTATGCATGAAGCCGCTTCCGTATGCTTACCACAGGGCAGTACGCGGCTTTGGAACAAGCTGTCAAAAGGCCGTTGTAGTCGGTGACCAGGTATTTACGGATATTTTGGGAGCAAATCTCGTCCGAATGAAATCTATTTTACTTACCCCTATCGAAGAAGAGAGTTCGCTTTCTTTTCGAGTGCGGCGTTGCCTGGAGAAACCAGTGAGGGAAAAAATGAAGTCACAGCCCATTGATAAGAGTATACACCATAAAGAGGAATGATCAAATTGGGGAGAAAGAAAATTCTGGTTCTTTTAGGGCCGAACTTAAATTTGATAGGGGTGCGGGAAAAAGGCGTTTATGGTGATGAAACGTCGGAAAGTATCAATATGCAGATTATCGAAAATGCTAAGAAACTAAACTGCGACTGTGATATTTTCCAGTCAAACCATGAAGGAGACTTGATTGACCGAATTCATGCCGCAAGGACAGTATATAATGGTGCTGTTATTAATGCGGGCGCTTTGACACACTACAGCTATGCGCTGCGGGATGCCATTGCCTCGGTTCGAATCCCGTTTGTTGAAGTTCATATGAGTAACATTTACGCCCGTGAAGAATTTCGGCACCACAGTGTAATTGCTCCTGTTTGTGCCGGCCAGATTGCAGGATTCGGGAAAAATAGTTATTTTTTGGCGCTGGCGGCTCTGCAGGATTTGATGTAACTCTTTTAATTTGCCGAATTTCCCTTGAAAATAGTCAAAAAATATTATAAACTATCAGTACAGAGAAATCCAGTCAGGAAAGAATAAATGGAGGCTTGGACCGATGATATCAGCAGGCGATTTTAGGAATGGCGCGACGTTTGAAATGGATGGCAGCGTTTATTCTATTATTGAATTTCAGCATGTAAAGCCCGGCAAAGGAGCGGCGTTTGTCCGTACGAAGATCAGAAATGTGATTACAGGTTCCGTTACTGAGCGGACATTTAACCCGAACGACAAATATCCGACGGCTTTTATTGAAAGAAAAGATATGCAGTACCTTTATAACGACGGTGATCTGTATTACTTTATGGATCCGGAATCGTTTGAGCAGATCCCTATAGGCAAAGATGCCCTCGGGGATAATTTTAAATTCGTGAAAGAAAATATGGTATGCAAGATTCTTTCCTATAAAGGTAATGTGTTTGGAGTTGAGCCCCCGAATTTTGTTGAACTCGAGATTACAAAAACCGATCCTGGCTTTAAGGGTGATACCGCCACGAATGCAACGAAGCCGGCAACGGTTGAGACCGGTGCTGAGATAAAAGTCCCGCTTTTCATTAATGAAGGAGAAAAAATCCGCATCGATACCCGTACCGGCGAATATATGGAGCGTGCATAACGGATACTATGGTGAGATTTTTATATTAAAATAAGGGAGGTATATATTCATGAAAAACACGGAGCAGGTTTCCTATATTCGAGGGCTTGCAGAGGGTTTGGAACTGGATGAGAACAAAAAAGAGGTAAAAGTTCTGAATGCCATGATTAGTCTGCTGGATAACATGGCTCTGTCCATTTCAGAGATGGAAAGCAAAGTCAACGATTTGGGTGACCAATTGGATGCAGTGGATGAAGATCTTGGTTCATTGGAAGATGATTTTTATGATTCTGAAGAGGACGAAGAAGACGATACATCCACGGATGAGGATTCCGATGGGTGTTATTATGAAGTAACCTGCCCCAGCTGTCACGAAACGGTATGTCTGTCGAAAGATCTTTTGCAGAATGGCCAAATGGAATGTCCGAACTGTGGGGAGACACTGGAATTTGATTTAGATGAACACGATGACAGCGATCATGATCCTCAGAATAGTGACGACTGATCTTTCGCTGTCTTCACTGTAATTTAAACAGCCCTAAAACGGCAAAAGCTGAGGGGAATGGCTGAAAGCCGTTCCCCTTTTGTTTTGGTTGTTATTCACCGGAGTAAAGGGCAATTATTTATGCGTAATAATATTTTTTTAGGTGTTTTCTTATAGCTTTCAGAAATTCAAAATAGGGAGCGGAACGTTTAATGGCACAGTTGTGGGGCGGTCGATTTACCCAGAAAACAGATGAACTGGCTTACCGGTTCAATGCCTCTATTTCTTTTGACCAGCGGTTATTAAAGCAGGATATTGAAGGAAGCAAGGCACATGTCAAGATGCTGGCAAAGCAGAACATCCTGACGAACGACGAACGGGATAAAATTCTCGGCGGACTGGATGGAATTCTTGCGGATGCAGAAAGCGGAAAGCTGCCAATCAGCGGACAGCAGTACGAGGATGTCCACAGCTTTGTAGAAGCCAATTTGATCGACCGGGTAGGCAAGGCTGGGAAAAAGCTCCACACGGGCCGCAGCCGCAATGACCAGGTTGCATTGGATATGAAGCTGTATGTTCGGGAGAAAATTGTGCAGATAGACGGGGAATTAAGGGATCTCCTGTCAACGCTGTTGACCTTGATGAAACAGCATATGGATACATTTATGCCTGGGTTTACTCATCTCCAAAAAGCGCAGCCAACTACTCTGGCACACCATCTGGGAGCGTATTTTGAGATGTTTCGGCGTGATCGGTCAAGACTGACCGACTTAAAAAGTCGGATGAATACCTGTCCCTTGGGTTCCGGAGCGCTGGCGGGGACAACCTATCCGCTGGATCGGGAATATACAGCTAGTCTCCTCGGTTTTGACGGTCCAGCACGAAACACTATGGATGCTGTTTCCGACCGAGATTATCTTTTGGAGTTTCTGTCATCGCTTTCCATTATCATGATGCATCTCAGCCGGTTTTCGGAAGAGATTATTATCTGGAATTCTAATGAATATCAATTTGTAGAAATTGATGATCGATATAGTACGGGAAGCAGCATCATGCCTCAGAAAAAAAATCCCGATATGGCCGAATTGATTCGCGGCAAGACAGGTCGAGTTTATGGGGCATTGATTTCCATGCTGACCACAATGAAGGCGCTTCCTCTTGCCTATGACAAGGATATGCAGGAAGATAAAGAACCCGTTTTTGATGCGATTGATACGGTTTTGGGCTGCATTCACATTTTCCGTGGAATGCTTGCCACGATGAAGTTCAACAGGGCAAAAATGAAAGAAAGTGCCAGGAAAGGCTTTACAAATGCTACAGATGCCGCTGATTATCTCGTAAATCGAGGCCTTCCGTTTCGGGATGCACATGCCGTTGTAGGAAAACTTGTCCTTAAAGGTATTCAGGAAAACAAACCTTTGGAAGATTTTACGCTTGACGAATTGAAATCTTTTTGCCCTCTGTTTGAGAAAGACGTTTATTCAGCTATCAGTTTAGAAGCCTGTGTAGAGAGGCGAAATGGGATCGGAGCCCCAGGCCGCGCCGCTATGGAACAGGAAATAGCGGAAGCAGAGGAATATCTGGGCAAGATGTAAATCCCAGACATTTTATGCAGACAATTTTCCGATAAATCCCGACTGCTTCCCTTTATATTGTTACACACAGTGAGGCGGTTCCGCTGTTTAGCGGAACCGCCTCACTAATAAAAACGACGTATGCAAAAGAAAGGCAGCCCCCGTTTTTTTTAGGGCTGCCTGCAAAAAAAGATGTTTAAGCTGTTTTCACGTTGATGGCACGCATTTTGCGGCTGTCTTTGGGATCTGGCTCAACATCATAAGTGACTTTCTGTCCTTCCATAAGAGTTTTGAAACCGTCTGACTGAATTGCGGAGAAATGAACAAATACGTCACCGCTGCCGTCGTCATTGGAAATAAATCCAAATCCTTTTGCTTCATTGAACCATTTTACTGTACCATTCATCGTGTTAGGTACCTCCATAAAGTTTATTTGTATTCGCAGTAAAAAAAACACATCTGCTGTAAATCTTTACGATATGAATGACTTACAACAGGTGTGAGACAATTCGTACATTTAGAATACAAAATTAGTATATCCGATTTTCGTGAATAAGTCAAGAAAAACCAGGAAGATGAAAAAAGCCAAGTAAGCGTAATTTGAAATTTGATGAATCCAGCAGTGGCAAATATGTCTGCTAAAAATCACATAATCTGTTTGCAGTATGAATATGTGACCGCTGTCAACTGAACAGCGTTATTTTGAGGCACTCGGTTAATTCTGGGTGCCCCTTATTTTTGTCTCCTGCTGGGTTTAACCAGTTGGCGTTCGTTTATATTGGCTTCAGCTTTTATAGCCTGATAATGGGCCTTGACTATAACCATTTTTATTTTTCGTCTTGTTTCATCTTGATATTTTACCAAATTATGGTTATAATTATTTTTGCAAAGGGTCTCGGGCGATTATTCCATTTCCAGGCAAATGCCCGGTTTCGGGCACATAACCCAAGAAATGGAGGTGAGAAGCATGGAAATGCTCTATGCTGCCTTGCTACTTGTTGCAGCGACGGGCTACATACTCGTGCTCAGCAGGGCAAATAAATAACCGCCCCCAGCCAAAGGAAAGCGGTTACCGTGAGTACAGTGGACCGTCCACTTCAGTGGAGGGCCCTTTGTATTTCTATGATATTGTATGCAACCAATTCCAATTTGTCAAGATGTTTTTTTACTATTTATTGGCGCTAAACCGACGGTTTTCTAAATTGTTTGAGATAACTATTCATGTTTCAATATTATTTTGTATGCTCATGTAAAAATATTCCATTCAATCCGTGGTATTTACAGCAAATATTTTTTGGAAGTGAAGTATAGAGAAATGGAAAAAAAACGAAAACAAGAGCTTAAATGACTGGATATCAACCTGGAACGCAGCCGTGAAAATTTAAACCAAAATTTATGGAAAGATGGAGAAGACGGAGGAAAAGATCCGGCAAGAGCCGAAATAACGAAACCCCGCATAATCACTGGATTCCCAGTACCCATGCGGGGCAAAAAAATGGAGCGAACGACGAGACTTGAACTCGGTTTAAGTATAGGATTTGTAGGGGATAGGGGATTTAGTCCACTTTTAGTCCACCATAAGCGTATTCAAAGCATCTTTTGCATCAGAAATCATTTTGGGTTTAAGAGATAAATAAACTTCATGAATCATTTGAACATTTGCGTGTCCTACTAGGCCTTGTTTGAAAAATCGGAAGATATGTATTACTTTAACAAAATCATGGTAGCAGCAAGATGGACAAACGCCAGAAAAGAAGCATCCAACTTGTCATATCGTGTGGCGATTCTTCGGAACCATTTAATCTGTTGAAAAAAGCATTCAATCAGATGACGCTCTTTGTAGAGTACCCAGTCACAGCGCCATGGATTCACTGTGCTGGCTTTTGGCGGAATGGTATATTCACTATCCTGATGTTGAATATAATTCAGTATTTCATTTGTTCCATATGCCTTATCGGCGAGGACATTGCTTTTAGAAATATCGACATTTGAAAGCACGTCGACGGCTGCTTCCGAATCGTTCACGTTTCCGGGCGAAAGCTGAAAATACAGAGGATTCCCCAATCCATCTACAACAGTATGAATTTTGGTATTCAATCTGCCTTTTGTACGTCCAACAGCCTTATCGGCCGTTTTTTTCCCCTCCATTTGCGCTTTGATGCACTTTAACACAGGTGGAATCAATGCTGATGTTCTCCATATCGGCATCTGAAGAAAGGGTTCGGAATACATTCTCCAGGACTCCGCTATCCCGCCATTTAGCGAATCGTGAATATACAGACTGCCATGGCCCATAGCAGGACGGCAATTCCCGCCACTGCGCACCGCTTCTGGCAATCCAGATCATCCCGTTCAACATATCTCGGTTGTTCTTTGCCGGGCGTCCACGTTTTCCTGTCCTCTCGGGCGGAAAAAGGTCTTGAATACGTTCCCATTGTTTACTTGTTATTTCATAGCGTCTCATACTCTCAGTTTACATAATCTTATCCTTTTGTGCAACTTTTATTTTTCAAACAAGGCCTAGCAGTATCTGCCCTTATTTCATAATTCCATCAAGCAATAATTTGAGATGAGTCACCAACTGACCCTTGAGGTCAAAGTTAGAATCTCGAATACACCATTCGAAACTCACTCCCCGAATTGCCATTACAAATTGCCGGGCCAGTTCCTCAAGAGTCAAGGATATTTTAAATTCGCCCCGCTGAAATCCGCGGTTCAGCACATCCTTCATAATATGATACAGTTTTCGGTCATACCCTTTAACGGCTTCTGTATTGAAATTTCTTGAAAGTTCTATCCTATAGACAATTTTCATTGTGTCATAGCCGACTTTGTATACAAGTATGTCGGCTATTTTTCCGGCCAGTGCGAGAAGCGTGTCGGCAGCCGGCATATCGGTCGGTAAAGTGTCGAGAAATGCCTGATATTCTTCATCAACCCGTGATGTGTATTCTGCAAGCAGGGAAAGGTATAGCTCGTCTTTCGATTTGAAATGGGAATAAAATGTTGCTTTTGTGATCCCCGCAGCTTTGGCGATCTTTTCTACGCTGACGTCGTCATAGTGATGCCGCTGAAACAGTTTTGCTGCACACCGATATAATTTGCGCTTGGTTTTAGCGCCTTGTTCTTTTTTTAAATTTATTTTTTCTGCCTTCATAAATTTTCTCCTTAAAATGGATTGATTTAACATACCGACCTGAGTATAATGATAATGGTATACTGCGGTCGGTATATTTTACTGCATCTTCATGCCTCCATTATAAGGCCCACTGTAAACGATTACAAGCGGCGACCCGGACAGAAGGCGTCTGGCAGGGATCCGGCTGCAGCAAGCAGAGGTATCCGGTTTAACGGAAGCACCGCGAGCCGGAACAGCCAAACATATTTTGGAGGCATATTTATGTTTCATAACGCTGTTCATCGGAGAACACTCTCCATGTTTCTGATTTTCTGTATGGTAATGGATATTTCCCAATTTGCCGGGATTTCCGCTTTCGCAAAGGCTGACACCGGCGGAATCATTTCCTCATTTCAAAAACTGCCGTCCTCGGTCTCCTCGCAAACGGCAGCCCTTGGCACGTTCCAGTCCGGCTTGAATCTGCCGGATACTCTTACCGTAACGGTGCGCCTCGAACCGGAGACAGCAAAATCAAAACCGGTTTCCAATTCCGGCGGAAACCAGGACGAAAGCTCGTCGGCAGTTCTCTCGGATACCGCTTCGAATGCCGGCGGCAGGCAACAGGATACCGAACCGGAAAGCGCCGTGCCGTCGGAAAGCATGGCTGCTTCGTCGGCAGTTTGCCCAGATGCCGCTTCGGATGCCGGCGACAGGCAGGAGGATACCGAACCGGAAAGTGCTGCGCTGTCCGAAAGCATGGCTGCTTCGCCGGCAAATACCGGAGACACACAGCCGGATTCTTCCGCAAAAGCGGCGGTTTCCGATGCCGTTACAAGAGAAATCCCGGTTACTTGGGTGTCGTCTCCGGACTATGACGGCGACACGGCTGGAAAGTACGAATTTACGCCTGTGTTGCCGGACGGATATTCGTTGGGAGACGGCGTGGAGCTTCCTGAAATTACCGTAACGGTAGAGAAATCAGCGGGCACAATCACCGCGTTCGGCAAGTTTACGGACAGTGTACGCTGGCAGAGAACAGATTCCCCTGAACTTCCCACTTCGGTGAAAGGCACTGTCGGCGGAAAATCTGTGGATATTCCTGTGGCCTGGCAGGCCGACCATGATTTTGACATTGCTTCGCCGGAAAAAGGGCTGTATGTGTTCACGGCGCAGCCGGACGGCTATTCTATCAAGGACGGAGTGGAGCCGCCGCGCATCGCCGTGTATGTCCCAGTATTTTCGGGCCTGATGTCAATGCTTTTGAGTAGTGTCATGAGTTCGAAAGCCGACTTGTCGATCGAAACCGCGGCACAGCTTTCGGAACTGGCAGTATTGGTGAACGACGGCAAACTGGAGAGCTTTATTACGGGAAGCAGCTCCGGCACGGTCAGTGTCGCGCTGGAAAACGACCTTGACCTGTCCGGCTATGGTGAAGGCTATAACGGCGGAAAAGGCTGGACACCTATCGGCGAGCATGTTGACGGAAAAAATGACATTCCCTTCAAAGGCAAATTCGACGGCGGGAACCATACTGTGATCGGGCTGTACATCAATGACTCGTCGCTGGTCGGTGCCGGACTGTTTGGTGCTGTGAGCGGGACGGTTGAAAATTTAGAATTATCGGATATCAATGTCACCGGCAATAAATATGTTGGCGGTGTAGCGGGCTGTGTGAGCGGCGGCACAGTGCAAAACTGTTGCGTTACCGGTACAGTTGCCAGTCCAGTTTCCGACAAACACTACTATGTTGGCGGTGTAGCGGGCTGTGTGAGCGGCGGCACAGTGCAAAACTGTTGCG
>ENA-UOOK01003797-UOOK01003797.1-fermentation-metagenome-genome-assembly--contig:-NODE-3797-length-16803-cov-6.329472_pt1 | contig 16803 bp, 19 predicted proteins | sample MGYA00245777_ERZ724023 | MGnify/ENA primary metagenome ERZ724023 (study PRJEB28704, sample SAMN03018312) | fermentation metagenome | biome: anthropogenic terrestrial biome; feature: soil; material...
GAAGAAGCCGAAACTTGACGGAATTGACGAGGAAGATATAATAACATGGGTATGCAAAAATGAAAACTATAACTGCATAGGTGATTTGTGTATGGGGCGTGGCCTTGTTGCCTGCGCTGCGTACCGGTCAGGCAAAAAATTTGTAGGTACAGAACTTAACCATAAGCGTCTCTCTGTGGCTCTGGAGAAATTAAAAAAATTAGGTGGTAAATATGTCATCGAAACTTGAAGTACTACGGAAGAAAGCCGGATTGACGCAGACACAACTTGCAAGCAAAATGGGAATAGTTTGTCGATCTTATCAACGATATGAAAGCGGCAATAGCCGTTTGGAATCAATGAAATATAAGCAATTGCGGAAATTAGCAATTGCACTTAATACAACAATAGAAAATTTATTGGAGGAATAAGTAATGAAATATATTGCATATGAAGTTGGAAAGCCCATTTCTGGAATTCCAGCAGGTATACATTTTGATATTGCAGATGATGGTGCATACCTTATTATTTCCATCAACAGACCTACTGCAAAGGAAAAGCAAGCATATTCGCACGGGCTTTTTCAAATGAAATATGTAGTAATTGATGGAATGATATTTACACTTTTTAGGTTTGGCACTCTTCCGTGGATGGACAGTCCATTCAATCGCGAATTTTCTAAAGCTTCTATTATTAAGCGCCCTGATGATGGCATGGGGCTTTCTCTTCATATAATGCTTGTTGATTCCGCAACAAGCATTCTCGTTGCGCAACGTGTCATCGGATTGCATACCAAATTTTCAAATGATTTTATTGATGCAATTCAAAAACAGCCATTAATGACTGATCAATATGCTTATTCAATCAAATTAAATAAGCTTTACAACCAATTCACAACTGATCAAATGGTGGATATAGCAACACATGAGAATTAACTTTTCACGTATAAAACATAAAAAACAATGATAATGCTGGAAAATAAAAAAATCCCCCAACATCCAATTAAGGAAGTCGGGGGATTTTTATAAGAAGTTAGATTCTCAAACGTTTGGGATTAGGCGGTCTTTGCCGTCGGTGCAGCGGTCGCTTGACTAGCTTCTGCGGTCATGTCTGTCCCTTTAGTGTCAGCGGTATCCGCCGGCAGGCTCACGGCCGACACCGATACTTCCGGCGCCGCTGCTTCGACTGCCGTTCGGCCCGCATTGATTTCTCCCGCTACAACCGCCTGCAGCTGCTTAATTTCATCATCCGTCAGTCCGGGAATGCGCTCTTTCATCAGAGCTGCAAAATGTGCTGTTGCTGTAGCCTGCGTTTTCGTCAGTTCTGGCGTAATGCGAAAAATCTCATCTACTGCTTTCCAGCATTGCTTTGCTATCGACAGCTTATGATTATATTCAGCAACTCCCATTTTGGATGCCAGAGCAGATTTTTTCTGCCCAATAAACTGTACCAATTTGTTTCCTACATAGCCGATAATCGCTATCAGTACCGCCACAGCGGCACTGTCTATGGTTCCCATAATTTCATTCATTGATATAAACCTCCATTATTTTTCAGGCCCTGTCGGCAGGGCTTGTATTGTTTCATAGGCTGCTTTTCCTGTACCATTTCCACCTAATGCGGCATATGGCTTGTACAGATATTCTATGTTTTTCTTGTCCTCATAGCTGCACCATCCGACCTTTGTATAATACTCTGCTGCCTGATAGATACGGTCGTGCAGGATGCCCAGCAGACCAGCTTTGATATTTGCAAACTCATTCTTACCCTGCTTGTCGTGCTGGTGCAGCGTACGGCAAATCGTCACCAATCCAGTTGTAGCCGCACCTGCGAGTATCCCGATAATGGTATTAAAAATCATTTGATTTTCACTGTGAAAGTCTTTACGGCTTTCCGTCCAGGCAACGTTGTATAAATTCCTGCAGCTTGCCCGCTGCTTCCGACTGCAACCACAAACCATAAATCCGATGTACGCGGAATGACTAAGGCAATCTGACTGTTTCCACTGGACAACTGTGCACCATGGAATGTACGTACTTGATATACAGACAGGCGGCTCATAGCCATATCTTTTGTTGTATCGCATATTTTTTCTGGATGCGTTACGCTAGTCCCGCTGCTCAGCAATGGCACACCAAAGTATTTACAAATTCCATTTGCAATTCCTAATGCCCATTTGTCTGGATTGAACCGTGCCATATCCGCTGCGGAGTCAATAAAACAGCATTCATGCAGCACAGCCGGCATAGCCGTTTCGCGGATGACACACAGGTAATCACCTGCTGCACCACGGATATTATCCGTTTTAACCGGATCTCCATGCGCTTTCATTCCGGTAGCTGCCTGTACCTGAGACTGAATATCCCCTGCCAATACACGTGACTGGCCTCCACAAACGGCACAGTATGTTTCTGCACCCGTACCGCCCCCGCTATTTAGGTGGATCGATACAAAAATAGATGCACCCCAGTTATTTGCTTCTCTTGCGCGTCTGTTTAGGTCTGAATTTGGGTGGTTGTTATCCGGTATGTTTTGGCTATTTCGGCTCATACGAGCTTCAAAGTATCTGCCCGGCAAAAGTGCCATTACTTTTCGTGCAACTGCCAGTGCACATTCTGATTCCTTTTTTCCACAGCCCTCTGCTCCCGGGTCAAACCCACCGTGCCCCGGATCTAAATATACTTTATAACTCATTATGTATGCCCTCCCTATGTCGCTTAGAACTATTTTGATAACGATATACTATACAACAACCCCAGAGCGCGAATTGTGGCTGTGACGCTGTTAATGGACTTGTACGCACCGCCAGCAAATATTTTGGTTGTACATGCTTTGTCACTGAAAATATTGACATCCGCAAGCCCAGCTGCTGTGATTTTTGTTGACAGCTCGTCAACTTTATTTTCTGCACTGTCAGTATCAATCTGAATAAGCATTTGCTCCGTCTCTGTATCATTCATAGCTTGAATACTTTCCGATACCTGAGTCGCTTCAATTACTGTCCCATCTGCAAACTTTACATATTTAATCTCTGCCATTTTCAAGACTCCTTTGCAATTTCATTAAGCATATCCAGCTCGTTTTTATCGATAATCCGCAGCGCCCACGCTTCCGGGACGTTGTTGCGGAATACCTTGTTTTCCCCGTGCTTCCGGTACTTTTTATTCCAGAAGTACACATTGGCCAGCACCCGCGCCTTGTGCATCTCACAAATATAAGTTGCCCGGTGATTCATAGTGCCAAACTCCTGGTAATTGTACGCGCTGCACCATGCACATCCCTGTGCAATCGGACAATTAAAACACTCGTCCGTGCTCTGACTTCGGCGGGTAATACATTTCATACACTCTACACACTTACATTGCTCTGGTGTTGCCATGATGCCATCCCGCACATTGCCGATAACGACTGGCGGCACACCTTCACCAAGACTTGATTCCATGTACCGCAGGCAAGGGAAAATATCGCCCTTGTAGTCCACAGCAATCATGTAGCCGGTGCCGCCGCACCAGTTATCGTTGTCTTTTGGATTCATCGGGCATCCAATATTATCTTCAAATATGGATAGGTAAATATTGTCTTCCAAATCATTCTCCAGCAAATAATCTGCCAAACGCTTTAGTTGTTGATACAGGATTTTAGCATGTTCCACCGTCCAGCCCTTTTCATAAACGCAGTTTAAAAAAATCTGATTATAATTGAGCGCAATCAGATTCTTAACAGCATCGCATGTATATCGAATATTTGCAGGAGCAAGCGTCATTTTGCTCCCCATGTCACCGTGAAGAACGTTACGGAAATGCTGCACTGCCTTAATTGCCTTATCATAGCTGCCGCTGCCGTCCGGGAATACGCGACAGGAATCGTGCAGCTGCTTGTTGCCGTCAATGCTGATGCTAAAACTCAGGTGGCCCATATGTTTTTTGAGATATGCCTGCACTTTTGGCTCAAAATACAGCACACCATTTGAACAAATGGAAATCATGAATCGCTTTGCCCACGGGTGTCGGCGGCGAATCATCTGGTCGATAAAGTAATCTGTAATCTTATCAATGACATCTATGGCAAGGAATGGCTCTCCACCGATAAATTCAATGATGACGCCCGGGCTGTTTTTTGTGTTGATGTACGGATTATTATCATCCAACAGCAGGTCAATAAACGCTTTGGCCGTTTCAAAGTCCATGACGTGGTGCTGCTTATGGATTTGATAGCAGTAGGTACAGCACAAGTTGCAGGCATCCGTTACCTGAAAGGTAACCGTACGGGCAAGATTCTTGTCTGCCGGATTGCCATCATAAGGCTGTGGAAACAGCCGCTGCAACATATCTGGATATTCTTCAATTTTCCTGCGCATCTGCTGCCTCCACTGATACTTCATGCGTATAGAAATCAAGATTCCATGATTTTATCTTTCCCGCGTTTTTGGGTAAAAGCTTTGGAAGGACCTCATGCTCCAGATTGTTTTTGGCCATACACAATTTTGAATAAGCTTTCTGGTTATCTTTTTCCCATGCTTTAAAGGTATTGGACTGAACATCATAGCCAGGATTGCTCAGCATAAATGCCACAATTTCCTTTGTCCGGTTTACTTCAAATTGTAGGCTTTCTATATAATTGCTTAATTTTTCATCAATTTTAATTGTGTAATTTCTACTCATTATTAAAACCTCTTTTTCCTTTTTATTTATATGAAGTTACTCCACTGCATCCGGTACAAGCTCCACAAGAACTATGACATGAACCCGAACATGAACCACCACAATCAGTAGAAGATTGTGATCCAGAGCACCCGGAACACCCGTTGCAACTTTCACATCCGGAATTACAATCTGCAGCACAATGCGTTCCACAATGGACTAAACAAGACCCCGTACATTCATCTGTGCAGGAACCCGAGCAACCACCTGTGCAAGATCCACTACAATTTGCAGCACAATTTACTTGACATTCTGTAAAGCATGACGCAGCACAGCCACTGCTGCACGCATTGGTACACTGATCAGAGCATCCGCTACAACCATTGTCACATCCACCGCAACCACTGCAACCGCTGCATCCACTACAACCATGACAAGCTGTACTGCACTGCGTATGGCACAGCCCAGAACATGACGCGGCACACCCCGGAGCTGCAGTTGTGGTTGTCATGCTGGATAAATCGTTGACGACTTTTGTCAAACCCGCATTATCGAATTTCTTTGGAATAATTGCTCCCTGTTCAGCTGTTGATAAGCCGTCGATTGGACTAATCGCATTCAGCGGCTGAATTACGGTATTACCCTGCTGTGCTCGAATTATTTCACCTGCTGCCGGTGTTGTTTGGAAAGCATAATCACTACCGGCATAATTAGTCATGCTGCCATAATATCGTCTGCGTTTCATTTCCTTGTCTACATCAGCTTTTAATGTAATAAGCTGGCTTGCTGTCATCATAATATCACCCCCAAACCGACGGTTGCGGAACCCAATCCGTACCGTTGTAGTATTTCATAATGTCGCCATTTGCGCTGTCCATCCAAAGCAGACTGGTATCGCTGGGCGCTGTACCTTGCCGCACGTACCCACCAGTGGTTGGCAATTGGGCTTTTGGGATCTTACCCGTATCATCCAAAGAAGCAACACCGTTTGCTGTGCCTTTCTGGCTTGTATCAATTTTTTTAGTATCTAGATTATTAATTTGGGTTTGTAAAGCATCAATTTCACTTTGCAGATGCCCTGCAGCATCATCTCCAAGTGTATCTTTGATAGATTGCAGCCATGCGTTGAACTCTGTCTTTTGCTCGGTACTCCATGCGGTGAAGTCGGCTTCATCGTCTGATTTAAAATGTTTTAAGTCATCTTGAATTTGTGCATATAGCGTGTCAGTGCCAACCTGCTTAACTAATCCTGTGACTGCGCCGCAAACAGATGTGTCCAGCCGCGTATCTGTTACATTCTCTTGCCAAATAGCAATCGCACCGGCCTTTATTGAAATGGTCGCAAGGCTTAACTCATAAGCATCCGCATCCCGCTGCAAATCTGGCGCCACAGCGGTACCAGCTGGAGTACCTTTTTTGATCTTTGTTGTAATCGTGCGATCCACGGTACTACACTGCACAATAATTCTATCTATCCTATCCAGCGCACCGTCGGCAACGTCAACACTTAACGTAATCTCCTGGTCATTAAGATAATGCTTTCCGTTAATCCACGCAGAACCCGGCTGCACCACCACGGACATACCGCTGCCATCGGCGGTGACCTGCAGGTTATTACTGTCCTGCAAAAATACACCATTGCCGATAAGGTCTTTCAGGTGCCTGTCCCAGTCCTCAGCTTTGTACTTACGATCTCCATTTTCGGAATTGAAAAAGCTGCTGTATTCCAATTACCTCACCGTCCTAAAAGTTTTGTGCTCTATAAATCTCCGCAGAGATGGTGTGGCCTCTCCGAAAGTAATTTCAAGTGATGCCCCGCCTGATTCGTATACTTCTTTAAGCTGCGTGATTTGCGCATCCATCTGCACGCCCCATTTCTTTGACCAAACAGTAACTGTATCACCAAGAAAATAATCCTTTCCATATGTCATTGACCTGTCAGGAATCACGCTAAATTCAAATGACTGCGTTGGTGCAACTTCTGCTAATTTTTGTGTGCCAAGCGTTAGCAAATCAGCTGCACTCTCCGCGTCTGAGCAGTCCAGAAAGGTTTCCATGCGGTCAAGGCCCGTACTGCTGCCCACCTGCTGAATCAGTCTGTCAACCCCATCCCCTTGTCCGCCTGCGTAGCCTTGTGTTGCCGCGCCAATCCAAGACTGGATGAAATGCGGAACCTTTACATTACCAAACTCCGTGCTGAAAAGCGCTGGTGGCAGTATATCTTGGTTGGCCGTGCGGTCATGCGGCTGTATGACATCAAACAGCATCTGCTCACTATCAAGTGTCACATCCCAACCCAGTTTTGCATACTGACCAACAGTTTCCAATGCATCCGACAGCACATCAAAACGGAATCGCCATTTGTCTTGCGCTCCGCGGCTTTGGTCCGGCGCAAGTGCAAGATGTGGAATGGTTCGGTTGGCGTCGGTCGGGCTGATGCAATGTGCATCTACAAAATGTTTCATGATAGCTTCCTGCGTGCCTGATGCGCTGTCATAACCATCTCCATCAGTCGGCGGCACAATCAGCCGCTGTGATAGAATTCCTTTCAGTTGCGGGCCTTTAATAATCAACAAGTCTGTTTCGTCGCCGTTTTCGTCAATCTCATTTTCCCTGTGCCGGATGATGCAGGCTTTCTGTCCGGCCTTGTCCAGCATTAGGATATTCCCATTTATCAGCACATTTGCATGCTGCTGATTGTTGCTGATATGCAGTTCAAATTCACCAACGCCGTAAAAACTGCGCGTATATTGTAAACTTTCATAGTTACAAATTTCTCCTAATAAATCGAATCCCGGAGAAATTACTTTAATAACCGCATTATCCATATTATCAGGCCCCCATATATCGTGGCGTGTAATACACAGAGCATTCCAGATTATCTATTCCATCATCTGCCCCGTACCGCAGCAGATTGTCACCCGGCGCAAGCTGGAAAAAATCTGATTCAATGTCAATATAATTTAACGCATTGGTTTCTATCCCAGTGTGCCGCATCTTTACAGTCTCGTTTCCTGTCGTCGTGTTGATAATCAGCTGGTCCCCAGCTGATAGTGCTTTCTTCACGCGCATAGTTTCCTGCGTGTTCACATTTACCAAAGACGGCGCTGTGACCGTTGCCAAGGCCGTAAATTCAATGCGGATGCCGCATGGCACGTCGCCGGGATTGTAGGCATTGACAATTCGCGTACTCATTCGGTGCCCCATCTCAACTCCTGTATCTTCAGGAATAATAAGTGGAAACTCAAAATCTCCCACCCATTTAGCCATGTCAGCACGGGTTTCAACGGTACTCAGCCAATACGGGTCCGGGCAGTATAACTGCACCAATATCTGCATTCCGACGCCGGTGCGGCTTTTTGCAGTTGGTTCTCCGTCCACAACATACGGAATAACGCGGGTTCCGGCATTGTTGGTGTACAGCATTGTTCCAGATGTTTTCGGCAGTAAAAATGCAAATAGCTTCCGCCGTCGGTCATACAGATCCTGTACCCCGTTAGCATGAATTGTCAGCGTAATTGCAGGCGTGCGCTGTTCCAACAAATTGCCCTCTAAGGTAACACCATCCTGTCCCGGTGCCTTTGTTGTCAGCATGGTACTTTTCGGCGCTCCAATATCAAAACTATTTAATATGTACGGCGGCGCACCGCCAATCGTGATGCTGCCAAGCTTATTCTGCAAAACAATCTTTTCCATGCTGCACCCCTAATCATGTTGTTTGAAATATCAACCGCTGCACTGCTGCTTTTGCCTGCCGTGTTTGTTCAGACGGTGACTGCCGTACCGGGCTGCTGATGCTAATATTGTAACTGTTATTACGGGTAGTGCTGTTGCTACTGTACATTACAGACTGTGTTGCCGCAATCCGATCCGCTGCAGCTTGTGCATCGATAGCAGATGCACGGGCATCGCTGATTTCAGTGTTAATAGATGCAATCATAGCTTTAATGCTGTCAATAGCAGGTTTGAATCCCTCTGCAAGCTTGTCACCAAGCGTTTGACCCGCAAGTTTATAGCTGTCGCTGTACGAATTCAGTAAATCAATGATTCCCTTCTGATTTTTGTCTACAATCATTCGCTCTGCTTCTGCTTCCAGCTGGGCATCTTCCTGCATTTTGCTGTAAGTATCTTTTACAGCTGTCAATGTATTGTCCAATGATTTCTTTTTCGCATTGTACACAGTGGTAATATTGTTAAGCTCTGCCTGCTTTTGTGATTCCAGCACTTTTTTCTGAGCATCGAGGTTATCCTTGACGGCATTAATCTGGTCTTGCAAAGACGCTTTTTTATCATCGGTTGCTTCTGAATTAAGCTCTTTTTGATAATCAGCCTGTTCTTGCTCCAGTTGCTTCTGCAGCTCTGCTTTGTTATACGCATCATGGCTATATGCAATTTGCGATCGTAGGTCACTGATTTTATCGGTATAGCCCTTACGTGTCTCAGCACGACTGTCGGCTTTATCTTTTTTGTCCAATGCGTCAAGCTGCGCCTGCAGGGCTGCTGTGGCAGCATTTGCTTCATTTCCCAATGCTTGCTCTTTTGCATCATAGGTACTGTTGATAATATCTTCTGACTGTGTCTTCCAGTTTTCCAAACTGTCCAGTGATTTGTTGATAGCGTCTTCTTGCGCCTGCTCTTCCTCGCTATACTTTTCCTTCAACGCATTTTTGACCTCATCCAACAGGCTGTTGACATTGGAAGCAAATTGCTTTCTATCTTCCAGTTCGGCTTGCAACTCTTTTTTTGTCATAGTACCCACGCGCTGTATCTGCTCAATTTCTTCAACAGCCTGCTCACGGCGCAAAGCAATTTCTTGACGAATGACATAGCGCTTCTCTTCGTATTCGTCTGCAAGTTGCTTCCGCTCTTCTCCGGATGAACTCATCAGGGCCTTTGTTTCCTGTGCCCACAAGCTAGATTCTTCTTGACTCAAAGACTTCACATCAGTTAGTACGGATTGCTTCGCCTGCTTTAATCGTTCTGAAATCAGCGCTGCAGCTTTAGCGGTTGCACTGGCAGGTTTTGTGTTATTTTCATCTATGCTGTCGGCAATCAGCTGCATAAAATCTGAACCATAGGTGTCCGCGTCGGCTAATGGACCCTCATCTGGTACGCTGAAATGCAAGAATGAACGAATCTTCCCCGCCACCCAGCTAGCCGCATTTTGCACTGCACCTGCTGCTGACCGTATTCCGTTTGCTATTCCATTAATTAAATCTGAACCCCATTTAAACGGATTTAATTTAGAGAAGGTTCCCTGTACAGCATCCCAAACTTCATTGAATTTTGACGATACTGCATCGGGGCTAAAATGAGTAAAAATAGCTTGTTTTGCATCTTCAAATTTAGTCCCAAACCAGTTTTTTACATCATTAAAAGCGCCCTGTATCCCCGTCCAAACACTATGCATATGTGACGTGATAGCATTTGGCTGAAAATGCGTTTTTATTGCCGACTGAGCTTCGGAAAAGCGTTGCCCAAACCAAGAGCCAACAGAAGCAAATACTCCTGAAATATTTTTCCATATTCCACTGAAAAATCCCGTAATCCCGGACCATGCAGACCGAATTCCTGCCGCTGCTGTGCCAAATATTCCACTAAAAAAGCTTCCTACTGCCGAAAATATTGATTTGATTCCATTCCATATGCCACCAAAAAATCCTGTAATACCCGACCATGCGGATTTAATTACTGATACTGCTGCACCAAATACTCCATTAAAGAAAGAAGCCACTACCGAAAATATAGAAGTAATTCCGTTCCAGATTCCACTGAAAAAGCCGGTTATACCACCCCAAATACTCTTGATCAGATTTGCTGCGGAAGTAAAAAACTTCCCCACATTGTCTGCAACTACCTGCGCACCGGACTTTATGCCACTCCAGATATTCTTGAAAAATCCGCTGATTGGTTCCCAATTACGGATGATAACCATAGCAAGAGCGGCAACACCAGCAATAATTGCAACAGCTGCCGCAGCCTGTGGTGTCATTCCAAATAAATTTTCAAATATTTTTGCGGCTTTCGCAGCGCCTGACAAATCTTGTATCCCTTTTTTTGCTTTATTGATAACTTTTGCAATCTTTGCGCCAATACCAGCCGCCGCTATTGTTGCTCCTATGGCAGCAATAGCAGTAATAATTTCCTGCTTGTGTTGCATTATAGATGATACGACCTGTGAAACAATACTTATCACTTTCGGCGCATTTTGAACGATAAATTGCACTACAGATCTAACTGCACTTGATATTGCCGTAGCGAATTGCACAATTTCAGTTTTGTGCGTGGCGATGCGTCCAGCCAACCCTTGCACTGCTGCTGAAACTTTTGGTATGGCAGCCTGAAACAGCGGGTTCAAGGCGGTATACATACTATTGATAGCTGGCAGAAACGCTGCACCAATACTTTGTTTCATAGCTGCGATATTCATTTTAAAAATTCTTGCTTGGTTCGCCATAGACCCTGCAGATGTGCGGGCAAAATCATTCTGTGCGTTTTTGGTCACCGTCAGCAAATAATTGTAACGCAATGTAGTCTGCTGTGCCTGCGTCATTTTGTCATAAGCTGTATGTATCCCTTGCGACATGGCATAAGCTGATAAATTAGCCACGCTCATGTTAATGCCCAGCTGCTTTAATGGCTCTGTTTCTCCAGAAATTCCTGACCGGATTTTTTCCCACATTTCTGACGTGCCAACATCATAAAACGAAGACATATCACCAGTTAGCTGTACCAACTTTTCAGACATCGTTGCGGCGGCCGTTTCTGTTACGCCCGACGATTGCAGCATGGCTCCCATAGAACCAGACCATTGCATTGCAGCGGTTTTTCCAACGCCTGCACTTTTCGCAGTTGTGTTTGTCCAATCTTCTACCGATTTGGACGATTTTTTGAATGTGTTCTCAACCACATTCTGTGCTTCAGAAAGGTTACTAGCACTTTCAGCCAGGTTATATATGCCATGCGCTATCCCTGATATTCCCATACCAAGCCCCATTCCCAATACAGAACTTGTAAGCCCAGAGAATACAGACTTTAGTCCGGAGAAATGTCCTTTGATTTTTTCTGATGCCGATTGTGATTTTTTCGATAGTGATTGAAATCCTTCCCCAAGTTTTGACAAAGCACCTTTTCCGCGGGTACTTTCTGACTTCATCTCAGACAGTGACTTGTCGTATCTTTTAATAGAGCTTTCGGTGCCAGAGATTTTTTTCTCCATAGCGTACATCTGATTAGCAAGGCTGGCGGCTGATTTGCTGTCTGCACCCTGCTCTTCGACTACTTTGGTATATGCTGAATGCAGCCGGTCCAGCGCTTCCCTCTGCAAACCAAGTTTTTCTCTTAATGATGATATACGCTCCGAAAGTCCCGCTGTGCTGTTGCTCCACTCACCCATGACGGCAGCAGATGCGCGAAAACTTGCTTCTACCGAATTCATAGATGCTTTCAACTCTGAGATGCCAGCCTTAAATGCTGTCACGTCAAGGCCAACACTGCCTTTCATATCATCTGCCATGGTATTAATCACCTCTTTTCTTTATCTAATCCATGCCGCATTGCGCGGGTCAACTTTTCTATATCGTTTCCCGCCACGCATAACAATTTCACTGTTTTCTTCGTTTTCTGTTCCGTCTTCATCCTCTTTTAGCATGCCATTTAGCCGCAAATGTTCGCGCCACATTGCATCAATCTTACGCGGCGTGCTGCGCCAAAATGCCGGTTCCGGCTGATGCAGTTCGACTGTCCATATTGTATAAAGTGTCAGCCACGGGAATTTTCCGTCTCCTGTGGCTTTTTCACGTTTTTTTCGTCACCATCAGGCTCCGGCAATGCCGCGCCCATAGCGGCATTTAATGCAGACGTTACTGCATCAATATCCCGCAAAGTAATGAGGCGACCTGTTTCCTGCTCCGTTATTTTAGGCTCGCTATGTTGCAGGGCCTTCCACAAAATAAAGCGCAGGTCTTTCATGCTAAGATTATTTGAGACCTTATCGAATGCCTTATTCAAAGTTCCATACCTGTCCTGCATATCACACAAGGCATTCATATCGAATTCAAGGTCATATTCTTTTCCGCCAAGCGTAATCAATACGCCTTTGTTTTTTAGATCCGCACTCGTAATATTTGCGTTCATTTTATGTTCCTCCGTATCATGATTATTTTTACTTTTCCGGTTCATGCGCCGAAAATAGCCATATAAAGCCCCTGTCTCCAGGGGCCAAAAATCAGGCAGTTGCAACCGTGAAATTAGAAACTGTCGTTGCAAGCGTTTGACCGTAAACGTCCTGCACTGCTGCAATAATAATACTATATTGCTTCCCTGCCGTCAGAGCCGCTGCAGGTGTCAGCGTCAGTACTTTCTTTGTGCTGTCAAGCGCCGCCGTACACGCGACAACAGCACCATCAGAAATCAACGCAACGCCGGAATAATCAGAAATCGCATTGCTGAATGTCAGCACTGGCTTCGCTGCCACTGCCACACTTGTTGCATTAGCTTCCGGCACAACCGTTACTGCCAATTCTGGCAACGGACCATGTGTATCAGGTGTTTGTACCCGGTCGAACCATGTACTTGCATCTGTGAACAATGGGTTAGTTGTATCATCTGATACCTTTTTCAGACTGGATTTAATTGTTTTTGCACTATCCATCGGATCCGGAATGTCAAACTGATGTACTGTTGTAACTGGGGTATATGTCAGGTCAATCCCTTTCGCAGTTACCTTGTCCGCTTTTGACTTTGCGTCTTCAGAACCAATTTCAAATGTGCCTTTAAGGAACCACCGATAAATATAATTGCCATTCCCAATGGAAATGCGATATCCGACTGCAAAATATGGTACATTGGATAAATCCCCACTGTCCAGTACGCGGCCAGTAACAGGATCAGAAGACTTTCCTGTAATATAAGCCTTTAGCTTTTCTGTTAAGCCCGATACAGAAAGTGTATCTGTACCTGCCTCGCTATAATATGTGAACATCTGCTTATTATCGTAAGCACTGCTGTCGCTGTTCACCTTTGGGTCATGCTTTACCTCCCCAATTGGGGCTAAATAAATTGGTTTATCAGTTATATAATTAGCGAGAGTATCTTCTGTCACTTTTGCAAAATACAGTTCGTCACAACCTACCAGCTCGCCAACGACTGTATTTTCATCTGCAATACTCATAATTTTTTACCTTCTTTCGTAATAATAAAAATCCTGATGCCAACCGTAATGGCCAGTATCAGGTTGATAAGGAATTCTGCCGCAATTATTACTGCGGGTAAATCCCGCCGCTGTAAACGCAGAGACAATTTCATCCGGAACGGTCAGAAAATCTTCTTTACTACGGTAAAAGAAACTTACTTGAATACGCGGCTGATGGCTAGTTTCTTTACCATCCGTGTAAGTTTCTCCCACATCATCTACCAAAAAGTACACAAGGTATCTATCTGGCAATTGTTCCGCCAGCGGTTGGTTTTCGTCAACCGTCCAGCGTTCAAAAGCATAAGGAATTCCGGTGTCCGTTTGAAACTGCGTCAGCACTGATTCCGCTGAATCAATCCAGTTCAATCAACTGGCACCCCTTTCTCTTTCAGCACGGTACGCTCTGCTGCAAGAATTTCTTTTCGATTTTCTTCAAACGCTGGCCGTACAAACGGGTCGGGAAACTCCGGGGAGTGGCCGTCGCCATACTCCTGATACACGCCGTGGGCCGCTTCCGGGTGTTTCTCCATGTCGATTCCAACTGTGCTATAAATGTAATTACCTTCCTGCTTCGCGGGAGTAGTCTCAATCGCGTTGTAAACAGCATCTGTGCCGTATTTTCCAACACCTTTTCTATGCCGTGCAGCGCCATCTTTCATCGCTTTATAGGCAATATTTGCACCGGCATCTACTGCTTCTTTACAGGCCTCGTCAATGCTGTTTCCGGCGGCTTCAATTTTCTCAAGGTATTTGTCCAGATTTGGAAAATTTATTGACACTGATAACGCAGAAGAACCATACCTAACGCCGTTTACCTTAATACTACTCACTGTTCATCGCCGCCTTTACTTTAAATTTCAACCAATGCCTATGCTGATCTGGATCGTTTGGCCCAATAATCTGATAAATCGTGCCATCTTTTACAAGGCGGCACATAGACGTAACAGCCGGGTTATACCGGATAATTACATTTGCGGCGTCCATGACCTGTACGGCCTGTGCAGCCCATGTTTCAGCACCACCAAGAGGGTACCAATAACACCGAGTATAGACTTTTGGAGCACTTTTAGCGGACGTTCCGTCAAGGTCATACCATGCTGTACTTTCATGTATTCCTGTTCCGGTCGTAACTTTATGCTGAATTCTAACCTTTGTGCGCAGCAATCCAGCATTCATGCTATCCAGAACTGCCATCATCCGTCGCCTCCTGCGCAAGCTGCAACTGCAAAATAATTCCATTCAACCCATAGGGCTGTGGAGCAGTTGAATTATCGGGGTCCGGCATTCTTTTGTCATACCAGCAAGATACAAGCATTTTTACAGCCTGCGCATAAAGCGGGTCGCTTTCATTAATTAGCACACCTGCATTTTTTAAATAGGCTTCTGCCGCATTAATATAGCTTGTCAGGTCATCGTCTGTACAGCAATAATCTTTTATGTCATCAAAAATTTATTTTAATCGCAATATTCGATGTTGCAATTAGGTAAAGCATTTTTTAATAACTTCTTATTATCCTCGCTTATTGTACTACTTATAACAAGTGTTCTTAAATTAGTTAAACCTTTTAATGCACTTATATCCTTTATTTTAACACCATCTAAGCAAAGCTCTTGCAAGCTACTTAAACCTCTTAGTGCACTTATATCAGTTAATGGAGTATAACTTAACCTAAGTACTTGTAAATTGGTTAACCCTTTCAACATGCTTATATTAGTAACTGGAGTGTCACTTAAGTCAATCTCTTTTAAATTAGTTAAATCTTTTAAAGCGCTTATATCAGTTATTGGAACTTGATCCAAATAAAGCTTTTGTAAATTAGTTAAATCTTTTAAAGCACTTATGTCAGTTATTTGGTTCATTGATAAATTAAGATATTTCAAATTGTTCAGGTATCTCAATGCATTTATATCAGATATGTTATCTCCCTCCAAATTAAGATCTTGCAAATTACCCAGTTTTTCTAATGCACTTACATCAGATATTTTACTATTAGTGAAACTAAGTAATTGTAAATTAGTTAATCCTTTTAATGCACTTAAGCTAGTTGTTTGGTTATCAAACATATCATACATGCTTTTTAAATTAGTTAAATTTTCAATTCCACTAATATCTTTCGTCTTAAACAAATCAATAATAGTTATTTTTTGAATATCACTTTTGTAAATATCTCCTGTGGGTTTATGTATTATAATTCTTATTAATTGTTCTAAGTTTTTATCTTTAAAAGTTACTACCGTATTATCAATATCTTTAGCAGTTACAGTTACAGTACAGCTTGCTTTAGTACTTCCATCAGCTGCAGTTGCCGTAATTATAGCTGTTCCTTCTTTTACTGCTGTTACTTTTCCTGTTTGATCTACTGCTGCTATCGACTCATCACTACTTGTCCAAGTTACATTATTACTTGTCGTATTATTTGATGTTACTGCTGCAGTCAAAGTGTCTGTATCTCCTACCTTTAATGTATCTGCTGTTTTATTTAAGCTTATTGACGTTGTATTATCCGATACAGAAACTATTCCATTATTTTTCCACTTATAGCCTACAGTAATATTTTTAATATCTCCAGTACCAGCATTTTCAGTAAAATTATCTACGTTGAAATCAGTTTTGCCCTGTGCTAATGCATCTTCATATGCTGTTTCAACTGCATCAGCTGATACAAAACCTTTCTTGTCATCCTGAAAAGCTACAAGGTTTCCAGCATCCTTTAAATATTCATCAAACATAGGTGATGATTTGCCTAATATATTATTAGTATAGTCTGCCATTAAAGCATCAACATCAAAGCTAATTACTTTACCTGAAACATTAACAACATAAGATTTTACTGCTGCATGAGCACTAGTGGTTAGCGCCGCAGCTATTATTATACCTAGTGCTGCACTAGACATAACACTAAAAAATTTCCCCTTACTCATACTATTTCCATCCCCTCTATAACATCCCCATCGCACTCTGTGAAAGCGACTATCACCAAATCAAAGATT
>ENA-UOOK01003799-UOOK01003799.1-fermentation-metagenome-genome-assembly--contig:-NODE-3799-length-16786-cov-4.403443_pt1 | contig 16786 bp, 12 predicted proteins | sample MGYA00245777_ERZ724023 | MGnify/ENA primary metagenome ERZ724023 (study PRJEB28704, sample SAMN03018312) | fermentation metagenome | biome: anthropogenic terrestrial biome; feature: soil; material...
CAAACTGGTTATTCACGAATACGCTGTTTCCTTTCTTACGTGCTCCGCCCTGAAGAGGCAGTGCTATAAGATTGCCGAAACCTCCTTCCGGCAATTGGTCTTGATTAGGAAAGAAGCGGTCATAGGATTTAAAAGACATTTTCCCATCACGGTTCATGGCTTCAGTAAGAATGGAATTACCCATCTTCCTGGCTTTAACAGTAGGAACCGGGGCAGAAAAGAATATCCACACATGAGCGCCATTCCCAGAACGTGATCTTTCTGTATATGCAGGTATTCCCCAGCCTCTGCAAACGTTTGTAAAGGTGAGAACGTCATCCTTATATCCATGTTCACAGTTTTTGTCATCAAAGTCAGTACAGAGAAAGTTGCACGTATTATCTTTAAGGATAGCGTACATACCGATGACATCCCTTGAGTATTCATCTTTGCCGGCCAGATGGCGGAATATATCATCGTATGATAAAGGCTTAAACAACCGGTTGGGACATTCTGCACATCTATATTTCTTCTTGTTACAATATTGCAGGTCCCATTCCCGTTCACATACAGGCTGGTATCCGGATTTTCCGGTTGACTTGCTGAACCATCTTCTAGCGAAGACATCTTGTCTGCCACAGAAGAGATCTGTGAATAGTTTTACTTTTTCTTGTGGAGACAAACGTTTTATCGCAGGAGTAGGTCTTTCAGTCAAGTCCTTATTTGTCTCTTTCTCGTATGGAATAGAATGTTCTTGCAAGATTTTCTTTAGTCTTGCATTCTCTTGCTTTAGCAGTTGGATTTCTCTTAACAAATCATCCGTATCCATCATCTCTAATTCTCAAAATAAGGATAAACTGCGAATTTTCTTAAACTTTATTTCAGGTCATTGATGATATCTTCTGGCAAGAGTACATAGTCCTTCTTTCCATCATTCGGCCGTTGCTTCAGGAATAAAACATAATAGACCTGATGATTCTTTGTCGGAGCAAAATCCTTGGTGCGTTCTTTCAGATCGGCAAGTAATGATTCTGCATTTTCCTTTTTTGTCCATTTGCATTCTCCTATTAGGAGGTTCTTCTTGTCTATCGATTCAGCTACGACATCAAGTTCTATCTGTTTGTCTTTCGTAACATTTCCCCACCATCGTGATGCCACGTTCCAGTCTATACCAAACAAATTATTACCGGTAACGGCATGCCTGCACAGTTTTTCCCATTCTGCTGCAACAAAATCAGTAAAGTTGTCTGAGATATACTTCCAAACCATTTCTGAACGTCCTTGGCCAATAAGCGATTGTTGCTGTACGACGAAACGGTAGTAGAAATTCAGAAAAGGATCATTCAACTTATATAGACTCTTTTTGCTATTCTTGGGATTTTCACCAAAAGGAACTTCTCGTCCGACATATCCGAGTTGAATCAATTTGGAAATGGGATTACCTAAATCTGTAGATTTCCTGCTTAAACGGGAAGCAATTTCGGCTAAACGGTTGACTCCATTGCCAATCAGTGACAGAATCGATGCAGATAAAGTTGTCTTTTCCAAATCATCCGCCAGTAACCGCTCAGGTTCATCGTGTAGTACACCTATTGCATTGGCAATCTGGTTCATAATCATTTCCTTCAAACTATCTTCATCTAATCTGAGTTCCCAATAGCGAGGAACACCACCCAATACGGCATAGTTGTCGATGATCTCAACAGGAGATGCATCTGGAAGAATCTGCTGAAGATAATGAATATGAATAGGTTGCAACTTTATGATTTGTTTAGCCCTTCCATAGAGTGGAGCTGAAGAATTCAGTGTCATGCCTTGCATCAGATGCTGCGATGATCCGCAGATAACCAAATGGTATTTTAGTTTCTTGGTATCGAGCAACTTTTGGAGGATGGATGGAAGTTCCAAACAAGATTTTACCAGATAAGGAAATTCATCTAGGCACAGGACAAAATGATCTTTGGTTCTATGATTCAGTTCAACAAAAAGTGTTTCCCAGTCTGGGTAGGGTACTCTGTCAAAATCCGGAATATGAAGTGCAATTGTCTTTGCTAGTAAGGCACGTTGTTGAGTCTGGTCTGATTTATCAGCCATAAAGTAGATATCATTGTCCTTTAGAACACGATTAAGTAGCGTCGACTTACCAAGGCGGCGGCGACCATACAAAACGAAGAAACCTGGTTCTTTTCTTGTGAAAGCCTTTTTTAATCGGGCTATTTCATCAACTCTATCAACAAATTCCATAGCTTTACAGGATTATGTTTTGCAAACATAATGTTTTTAAAACATATTGCCAAATTTTTTGATCAAAAGATTGCGAAGAATATTTCTTTTGACTGGTTGAGTTGCACTTAATTCTCCTTACTCTATTCATTCTACAGATCCAAACTGTCCCTTTTCAGTAAGAAATCAAAAAGACCTATTGTGGTAATACCATTCTCGTCATGATAGGGCATGATGTCGTCTTTTACGATGATTATCTTCTTAAAAGAATCATTTATGCGAAGCAGTGAAGCCTTTTCCTGCTTGATCTTTTCCTCATCTGGCATTGCAAATGCTGATTGGATGTAATAACGCTTGCTGCCTTGGTTTACCACGAAGTCAACTTCCAACTGCTTGCGTTGCCATTTACTATTATCGTCAATGAAACGTTGCTCTATCATTCCAATATCTACCTTATTACCTCGTGCTCGTAGCTCATTGTAAATGATGTTTTCCATAATATGATTTTCTTCTAATTGTCTTAATCCCAGGATCGCATTACGCAGTCCCAGGTCAGAGAAATAATATTTTGATAGAGTTCCGATATATTTCCGTCCCTTGATATCGTATCTTTCCGCCTTTTCTATCATAAAAGCATTTCTCAAATAGCCGAGATACTTGTCGATGGTAGTTGGTGAGATAGATACCTGTTTAACGCTTTTGAATGTATTTGATAACTTAGTAGGATTAGTGGGTGATCCTATTGCCGAAGCAATAAACTTGACCAGATCACTGAGTTCACTCTCATTTTTCACGCGATTGCGCTCTATGATATCTATCAGATAAACACTTTCAAAAAGATTAATAAGATAGTTTAATTTCTTTTGCTCGCTATCTAACAGAAGAATATGGGGAAGTCCTCCAAAAGTATAGTATTGTTTCCATGCTTCTTGGACTGTGCCCTGGAAGCCTGTACAAAATTCAGAGAAAGAGAATGGATATAGATGGATTTCGTCGCCACGTCCACGAAATTCGGTAATGATGTCACTGGAAAGAAACTTCGAATTACTGCCTGTAACATAAACATCCGCATTGTCAATTCGTAGAAGGCTATTGAGTACTTCCTCGAAACGAGGTACGAGTTGTACCTCATCCAAAAGGATATAGTACATCCCATCATCTGTTATTCTTGACTTAATATAATGGTAGAGTGTTTGCGCCTCACGAAGGTTGGCACTTTCGATATCATCAAGGGCAATTTTGACAATATGTTCGTTATCAATGCCAATACTTATCAGATATTGTTCGAAAAGCCTAAAGAGCAAATAAGACTTACCACATCTTCTGATACCGGTAATGATCTTAACCAGTCCGTTCTTTTGTCCATCTATTAGTTGTTTCAAATAGAAATCCCTTTTGACCTGCATGATCTCTTACATTAAATTCTTGGCAATATTGCCACTTTTTCATCGCAAATATAGTATAATTGTTCTATTCTTGCAATTTCTATGTCGAATTTTTGGCAATATTGCCACTTTTTTAAGATAGCAGATCTTTAGTGGCACAAATGTTTCTGATATTAATATCCTTATTTCCTAAGAAGATGGGGTTAGAAGTTAATTATAAAGTGCCCCCAAAAATCGGACAGCAGATAATTAGACTTTTAAAAGTAATTATATCCTTTTCAGTAGCAGTATGACACCGAACCCGATTAAAATGCTGATCGTAAAACTGGAGAAAGTTCCCAGAAGAACGTATTCTGTGGTGCAGACTTCCTTGGGCTTGTTAAGATCACCGAAACGGAATATGGATTTGGCTGCAAGCAGAAATCCTATTCCCTCGACATGTCCGGCATAGATAAATGTCAGAATCATTACACGTTCCAGATAACCTATATACTTTCCGGCATTGGGCAGGCTTGCCGTATGATCCATAGGGGGTGCCCATTGCTTCGTGAATTCTCTGATGAATATTGAGATGGGCATTAGTATGATTAAATAACTCAATAGATACAACAGCATAGGTTCTGATATTTCCGGCAGGCCGGGACTGGTCTTATAACTGTATGCGATGATTCCAATAACAGCCATGTGCAGCAACTGATCTACCGAGAAGCTGGTTAATGAATCTGATCCGGAACGGTTCTTGCATGTATCAATGAGCCAGTGTGACAGAAAAACGACTAGCGGAATCCACCAGCATCTCCAGTCGGCAACAGCGATATAGGCTAATGCGGCCTGTATTAATGAATGTCCTCCGCAAGTCAGGTATCCTTTGGCAGTCCGCTCTTTCTTGGTTTTACATATACCGTCTGGTTGTAGGAAGAAGTCGCCGACAATGTGGGCCAGCAGTAGTCTTGTTATTAACTCGATCATTTCTTGATATAATTGATTATCAGGTATTCACATCTTTTGATAAAGGCATATATCAATGATTCTTTGGCTGCCCTTAAAGTCTTTCCGATGTTCTGGACGGTGGTACCGGTTTGTTCTGCCAGTTCCTTGCGGTTCAGTCCTCCGGCTAGAGTCTGATATATACATTCAGCCTGTTTGGCTGACCAGTTTGAGATGATATCATCTGCAAAAGCAGATGTAAGTACTAATTCTTCATTGATTCCTTTTTCCGGGGTCGTAATCCGCAGTCTGCTTTTACCGATGTCATCAAAATTGCGTCCTGAGAGCCAGAAAGCCTCACCATCTGACTGTGTGACATGCTCATTCAAGTAAGATACATCTCCGATACCTATCGACATCCGGGCATCCCATGACATTCTTTTTAGCATGGCCCGGATCAGTACGGCACATAAGACCACTTTTCCAGCTTCATTTACCAATACCTGGAAACTGTCTCCTCTGTATACCTCAATATGTATCTCACAGAATTTTTGCAAGTCTTTCTCTACTTTCTTCAGTGTATCAAGTAAAGCTTTCCGCTTTTCTGCACTGATCTGACTTGAATGCACGATGTCTGCTGTAATAACACCTTTCATAGGCTTCAACTGATTTTGATTGTTTTTCTTAATTAAACCTAATATGGTTGTTTGTTAAGGAACAACCTTTTTAGGTTGTAAAAATAGGCATTATTCTTTAAACTGGTACATCATTCGGCAGGAAATACAAATATTTAACTATTCAACCTCCAATACAGACCTTTTTAATATGTTTTTGTCTGATTATTTTCTGCCCGATTTTAGGGACGGTTACAAATCTCTTGGATTAAATCGAGAGAACTTTTTCTCCATTTTTTAAATATTCAGTAAAAGGCTCTCCCATGTACTTAATATCGATTCCCAATTTTTCTATAATAGGTGTTACGCCAAAGTTTTCACAACAATTCTTACAAGCTTCAACGGAAATGTTTGAATGTATCATTTCTAATATTTCAGTCTGAACTTGCGTATCCTCAGCTACTAATTTCACAGATGCGCCCCAAAGAATAAGATTCACTTGCTTCCACCAACTACGTTTCATAGATGTTATAGCATACATAGACAACATGTTGAAAAAAGTATCTTTGTTGTTCGTTGTCCACAAAATGTTTAATTTTTCATTTGTATCCATATTTTATTGTATTCTTAATATCCGCAAGCGGATAGATTAATATTTCTTATAAGCTCCTGGGCAACCTAAAACAATTTCGGACGATTATTATTACTATTGGACTACGTGCGTTTTGCCTCTCTGCCCCTTCTCAATAGATCAGTTATTTTCCGATTAATATTTCCGCTACCTCTTTATCAGCAGGGAGCCACTTGACAGAACACAGATTCTCGCTATCCAGCCATTTGGCATTTTCAGCCTCCAATAGTTGCAGATGACCTTTTAAGATATGGCAGAGGAAACATTGCATGTGCAAGTGGAAGGCAGGGTATTCACAATCAACGGTCTTAATGAGTTGGTCAACAGAAATCATTGTATTCAGTTCTTCTTTTATCTCTCTCCGTAGAGCCTCTTTAGGAGTTTCACCAGTTTCAATCTTCCCACCCGGGAACTCCCACCAGTCTTTAAACTCCCCATAGCCACGTTGCGTGGCAAAATATTTACCATCCTGTTCGATAATGGCAGCAACAACATTGACTGTTTTCATAATTAAATAGCACTCTTATATTTGGAAAAATCATAAACTGAAGCAGGCATTGGACTTTCGAGTTCCCATCTGATCTGCATCTGTTTACCATAACTTACGTCCTTATATTCATGATCCTTGTAGTGGACCTTTCCAAGGTAGATATAACCCATTGTACGACTCTTATCATCAGCAAACTTCTGTTGTTCTCTGACGAAGAGGAGCATGGTTTGGGTAGAATGAATATAGTTCTGTCCAGTAGGGGAGTTAGGAGAAATTTGATTTTGGGTGTCCCACTGAAAAAGATCAGAACTCAGTGCATGATCGTCATAATTAGTTGAATCACCTATCTCACGATCTTTGATGATGTCTACATACATCGCCTCAAGTTTGCTCTTCCGATTTCGTTCCACACCTTCACGGCACGATGATTTTTTATCAAGAGTAGAAGTACCGATTGCAACATCTATTTGATCACGTGTATAGACGCCATGCAATTTCAAAGCAAAGTTGGGGAGATTAGAGTTATCTGTTTCCTCTAATGTCTGACATTGATTTTTGAAAATCTCCATGAGTTCCATCGTCTCAGAAATAAAACCATCGTCAAGGGCAAGTTCATCTACCATATCTTGAAGATGATTAAAACAACCTGCTTTCTGATACAGGTCATAATACAACATCAGAAGTTGTGTCTGTTCAATGGCAGAGAGCTGGTTCACTTGTATTTTAAATCCTTTTCTGCAAAGATCCTCGATATATGAAAAATACGTATAACTGTCTGTTGATAGCCACTTATTGCGAACGGCTGAATGTAATTCGTTTTCGTGAGGGAGTTGATGATCTGTAATGCCCGCTTGATAACAGATTTCATGGAAAGAATGGCGGTTATAAAGTTTTTCTAAAGGAACATGATACATACCTATAAAATTACTTATCGTTAAAGGCAAAGAAAATTTAGTAGGCCATGTTTTTACCAAGTTAACCAAACTTTTCAGTCCAAAAGATTTGATGGCATGGTTGATGTTATTGAGAATATATTCACGAGCTTTAGGTTCCAATTGAATTTGACAGCCAAAAGGCGTATGAGGGAAACCCCTTTCTAATTCTTCCTTGATACTCATAGATGTACGGCCAATGATGGCCCGAAATCGATCAGTATAATCAAATTCGTCCCTACATTGACCTACGAAATCAAGAATATTAACATACGGTTTGCCTTTTGCTTTACGAAGTCCACGACCCAGTTGCTGTAGGAATATCGTCAAACTCTCAGTGGGGCGAAGGAAGAGGATGGTATCAACATCAGGAATATCAATTCCTTCGTTAAACATATCTACCACAAAGAGATAATTGATCTTTCCATCTCTTAATGCTTTACATTTCGCTCCATTTCGTTCTCGCTGGTGAGTAGGTCGGCTTTTAAACCTGCTAGAGTGAATTTCGCAGCCATGTATTTCGCATGTTCTATATCCACACAAAAGCAAAGAGCTTTGACTGTATTGAGGTTTGGTAGATATTTTTGCAAAGCATTGAAGATAAGACTTGTTCGTGAGTCATTTTGCCTATAGATTTTACTCAATTCAGCAATATCATAATGTCCATGATCCCAATGTACTTCTTTTAGATCTATACTATCCGTAATGCCATAATAATGAAATGGGCATAACAAACGATTATTGAGTGCCGTATCAAGTCTAATTTCTGCTGCAATATGTCCGTCGAAATCTTGGGTGATATCTTCTCCATCCATACGCTCAGGCGTAGCTGTCAATCCAAGGAGAATCTTAGGCTTAAACTTGTTGATGATTTTCCGATAAGAGCTGGCAGCTATATGGTGAACCTCATCAATGATAATATAATCATAGTAATCATTAGGCAAGTTTAGACTTTCCAATCGATTATTGAGAATATCTTTACTGGCAAATACCTGTGAATAGGAAGTGGGTTCATGATTTCCATACCATAGATCGCCAAAATTATAATCTTCTAATATTTGACGGAAAGTTTTGATACTCTGTTTTAATATCTCTTCCCGATGGGCTACAAATAAAAAATGAGCAGTAGGATGTTGCTCACGGAATCGTTTGAAGTCAAAGGCTGCAATTACCGTCTTACCTGTCCCGGTTGCTGCTACAATCAGATTGCGATAGTGGTGATGCACTTCCCTGTCAATACGCAATTTCTCCAGAATATTCTCCTGGTAGTCATGTGCTTTAATAAGATCGAGGACAGAGTAGTCGATTGGAGTTTCATAGTTTTTATCCAGAGCATTTCTTAACTGTTCATCATCTTTTCCTGGGATAAATTCTTCAAAAAGATCATTATTCCAATAGCCCTCAAAGGAATTACGCATCTTTTGAATGATTTCTGGTAATTCTGACTGTGTAACTTTAATATTCCACTCTAAACCTTCTCTTAAAGCAGGCTCAGAAAGATTAGAACTTCCTATATATGCAGTGTGAAAACCCGTTTTGCGAAGGAATATATAAGATTTAGCATGCAGGTGATCTGTGTCACTATTGTAAGATACTTTAACCTTTGTATTATTCAGACTTGCGATGCGTTTTACGGCCTTAAAATCAGTAGCTTGCATATAGGTCGTGGTAATCACTCGGAGTTGTTTTCCATGATCAGTTGCCTTCTTTAGTTGGTCGTAAAGAAGATTTATCCCACTCGTTTTGATAAATGAAACGAGCATATAAATTTGATCAGAGGAAAGTATCTCTTTCCGCAATTCGGAGTATAAATTCGTTTCTCTACCTGTGAATAAGGTACTATGGGTGAGTGATGTACTTGGTGTGATACTATTGATATAAGCTGCTACGTCTGGATATTCACAACGAGTTTTGTCAACAACAGCAGTGAGTATTTCTTTTTGTTTTTCAATCAGATTGTCTGAATCTAAATTGAAGTCTTGTACAAGTTTTTTAATGATTTGATTAGTAAGGTCAATACCTTGTTCTACTCCTTGGTCATTGTCAGGCAACTGAGCCATTACTTGTTTTAATAAAGTATAGAGATATTGAGACAAATAGCCGGCAACATTTTCCCTATTTATTGGCTTTTTACCGATATAATAATGTTTTAAGTCCTCTATCTCCAGTTTATGTTTGAAGAGTCGGTTAATAATTTGTTCGTATATCCCCGTGTTTAATTCCATGAATTCCTTGTTAATTAGTAGCAAATTTAGATAATTTCTCTGAGAATGTAGGATACAAAAGAGAAAAAGTTTCATTTCGGGCAACAGCAATTATACTTCAGAATATTATGTAGAACGGTTTATGCTACTTTTAGAAATAGCCAAAGATATTGTCATAATTTATGAGATCAATTTAACAGCATCTTTTATAGATATTCTTATAGAATGTTCCTCGTAATATTTGTTCTTAATCTGAGCGATATCATAGTAGAGATAATTGTTTGTACCGGGTTTTATGATGCTATTAAGATATGTGCAGATCGTGTTCATGTTTTGTGTTGAGGTCATTGCCATGAGTTCCATTGAATCAATAACAGAATCTTTAAGTTCAGAATATTGATTTTCATTTTGAGTCATGCCAATATTTAGAAGTTCCTTCATTTGGGGTAAAAAACGAATATCAGAATAATTCAGGATGAAATGTCTCGTCCTATAGTCTGTTTTTTGAGTCTTTATCTCTTCTAATAGCTCATTTAGAGCCTGTTCGTCCCCAAGAGCCAGCAAGAAGCTCTGGGTATATTCTTTATTATGATTCATCAAATCTGATCTATATTCACTAAATTTATTTCTTAGCCATTGATAATTATCCTTGTTTTTGAACAGATACCATGCGAAGTGTAACTTGAGTTCTGCCTTTGCATGGTCAAAATATGCTTTATAGCAATTCTCTACAATTTTATAACCCTTTTCAACCATTTCACATATTTGAATATGCCATATCATGTTTGGATCGTTAATAATATCGAGAATATCCATGAGTTTTATACGAGCATCCAACTGATTGTGTTTAAAAAGTTCTTGAATTAGATAATAAATGTCATTACTATTTTTGATATCTTTCTTTATATATTGGGGAATTTCATTAAGGATTTTATCTATGTCTATATGTCTTTCAATATATTCCAAAAGGTAACCTCCCTTATCTAAATAGTGCGTTTTATAATCTCTGCAAGAAGCAAATGGAATACATTTTATTAATCTATCTTCTGGTAGATTAGTATCGAAAGTAATAGCTGCTGAAAGTAATTTTCGTAATCTTTCTTCAGATGGATTTAATGCAATTTGATGCTGAATATATTTGTTAATAATTTTAATTTGTGATTCTGTATAATTTTGACTGTTATACTCAGTTTTAATCTGATCTAGTACGAAATATTCATATTCGTTTTGATCTTCTATAAGTTCTTTAGCTAACCTGAAATCATATTCTTTAGTATCGGAGTCATAAGCTAATTGCAAGAAGTTATAGTCATATTGATCCCATTTATATTCAGTACTTTCTCTTACTTTTATTTTATAGCTCATAGAATTCTTGGATCTTATGGATTTGATAATTTCCTTTATATGCTTTTTATAGAAAGTATATTTCAAAAGACGATCAAGTTTGTCCATTTGCTGTTTCTTGTAATCAGGATAACGAATAGGCCATAATTTTCTGATATTTTTCTCTACAGCTTCATCCCATTCTTTTGATATTGATGTCCTATACCAAGTGCTGATAATATAATCTGCTTGATTTTTCTGCAAGTCCTTGAATAAGGCATCAATGTTTTTCTTTGTTGCATGCATGGCAATGTGGCATCTAAAAAGTTTAAGTTGCCTTTTGCACGGGCAATTATTTCTCACTAAGGTACGGAGTAGATTTCTTTCTTCAATAATATTTCCTAAATTGTAGTTACAGTTGAAAGTCTTCTGAAAATCTGCATGCATATTGCTAATATACTTATATCCAGAATATTCTTTCATGTAGACTTGTTCCCAGAATTTTTCTATATCGTGTTTTATATCAGAGTCCTCAAGCATTATTTCTTTTGATAGTTCAAGAAGATGTTGAATCATTAATTCAATATCTTTTTTTTCTGTAGATGAATAGTAGTGTTTTCTTTCATCAAGCAAGTAGCCAAGCAAATTCCAAAAGAGTTTGACTGATGCGGGTTCGTGTATAGATGCAATCAAGTTGTAAATAATCTCTCGGTTAACCATACAAATTGCATTATGAAGTCGAAATTCCTGTAGAAGGTGTTCGCTCTTAAGGATAAAATCTAGATATTTATCTGCTGTATCGGTATCTTTTATAAGTTCATAAATACAACTGAGACATCGTTGTCCTATTGATGAGATATGTAAGCTTATAAGTTTGTCAATATATTTACATTGTTTAAAATGTTTGTTTCGAAAAGCAACATATAGCATTAAAGTGTCTTCAGTATTGGTGTTGCCTAGTTCCTTGATTTTTTCAAATATAGCATTGTCATACCGCTTGTCTAGCCCGACTTCCTCCAAAGAATCAAAGTCCATCCACTGTATTATTCTTTCTAAGGTATTGAGGTATGGATCTAATTTGTGGTAGTTCTCAAATTCTTTAATTAGATACTCCTCAGTTTCAAGAATGTTACAAAGTTGACTAATATTGAAATTCTTAATATAGCTATCCGGAACGTATGTGTTTTTTATCTTATAATCATCCAAAATCCTTTTGAGAATATCAAGTTTGACAGATTCACTAATAGAAAACGGATCAATATTAATCATAATTTCAATATTGTCTTTCATAATCCAATTTAGTAAATCGTCGTACTCTTTGCCTTTTTCTTTCATAGAGAGTGCCAGTAATAATGTGTTATACCATGATTTGCAAATTTTCCCCCCAGGGTCATTATTATAGCAAACGAACTTTTTGACTTCCTCTAAGGGAAGTTTAGATATATAAGAAGCAGCATAATACTCCTTAAAAGCATTATGCTCGAAATAGCATCTATCATCTTTTCTTTTAAAAAGGGAAAGATGAAAGCATTCATTAAGTTCTGGCTTTGTTAGACCAAGTTCAGTCAGTATGTCCGCCTGAGTTATATCCTGTGATTCTGTTATTTGCAGCACCATTGCTATACGCAAGAGCCTGCTTTTAACTTTGCTTTGTAGGTTGATAGGATCTGTAATGCTCTTATCGTCAACATTAAAGGCCCTATCTATCCAAAAATCATATAATTCCTTTCGAAGATTGGGACAATGATGATTCTTTTTATAATATTCTATGAGTGCTTTGAGGTAAAAAGGAATACATACAAATGAATAAAGTCGCTTAGTTTCAATGCTGTTTGTTACCCGTTTCGCTTCTATCTCTGATAGTGAGTTCTTAATGAAGGAAGAGATTTCATTTATAGTTAAGTCCTGTAGTGTTAGCTGGATATATCCTTCAAATTGTTTATTCATTTTGAAGTTTTCACGGCATGTAACAATAATGCGTATTTCTGGAAATTTTTCTTGAATCTTAACTATTTCTTCATGTAGTGCATCTCTATTATTATCCGAAACTTCATCAAACCCATCAATCATGAGTATAATGTCTTTCTCATAAAAGTTTAATGGAATCTGCAGAAAACGACCTTGGTGTGTTTTATCATAATCAGCAGCTTTAATAAAAACAGGACACAGCTGATTATCTTTTAACTCTTTTCCAAGATGGTACAGCTCTGTAGTTTTTCCGCTTTGGGCAGAGCTATAGATAATATAATGATTGCTTTGTGCTTGTTCTATGTTTTGACATACGAAGTCAATCAGTCGACCTGTGGGATGATATGTTGGGCAAATCAATTTGCTAATCACATCATCTGTTTCTCGCTGGATATCAATAGACTCACAGCTAAAAGTCCGCTCGATATAATTTTCTGGAATAGTATATTGCCATGGCTGATCCTGTTGCTCAACCATCTGTTTTATTTTAACAGGATCATAATCTTCTAATCCTAAGTAATCTCTAAGATTAGTGTCAAGATATCTTATTTCTTGAAGTGACTTTCCTTTTATATCATTTATAATTTTATTGCCGTCTATGATATCTTTCTTATTATCAAATATGATTTTTCCGTTTTTGTTTAGTGTTGCTCTTTTTAATTTGTTCCCATCCATCTTTAAACAGCAAAAGTAGATATGGTATTTTGATAAGTATGTTTGTTTAGAAACCTTCTCTATCATATCATTCATCTTTGCCTTATCATCTCGAGCTGTAACTTGTATGGCAATTTTATGTTCATCGTCGATTAAGTCGATGCCTGCAACATTAGACTTCCCCTGCCGAGCATTAATGTTTATCAAGTCCCAGTTCATTATGTCGTTTAATATAAATCGCATCAGAAGTTCTCCAAAAACACTTTTGTCGTTAAGACCTTGTTGGTTATTGGATTCAATTTCAGAAAAGATAGTACTCAATAAGAATGTAATATCTTTAATTACTTCAGGAATTTTTTTCATGCTAATCTTCAAAGTTTGATAACGAATACGAAGTTATAACTTTTTCCTAGAAATACAAAAAGAATAGGCTCATATATTTGTATTATTTTGGATTGGCGCTATAAAGAGGTATATCCGTATTTGTGAATAAATTAAGTCTAAAGAAAGCGATTTATGATGAAAAATTATCATGATTAGCAGAATTCGGTAATAAAATTTTTGCTTTTATCAGTGAAATCGATTATCTTTGTAATCTGAAAGACATAGGTCGTTGAGACCAAATCAGTTAAAGTCGTTTCCTTTATTCTTGGTTCTCCAATAATTGTGGCTGGATAAAAGGTATTCAATATTTTCATTAGTATAAATCGCTCTGTGAAAGTAGAGATAAACATAGACAGAATTAAGTATCTTCTGACATACTACAATTTGTCAGAAGAAGATTTATTGTCTGTACTTAACGAAGGTAGAAAAAGGCTTTGCTCCCATAATGATATATTTTCACCAGAGGTAGAGTTGCCTATCTTGAAAAAAATAGAGGCCTACTTCAAATGTGGGATGACATTTTTCTATGATTTTACTCCTTTATCGACGGAACAAAATCAGAGTATATTCTTCCGTAAGCAGTCATTTGAATCTGAACCGAATATGGAAACACGTCGTATCGTTTTCCAGTTTGAGAAACTAAAGACCCAATTAGATGCATACGCTTCATTGTCAGATAATAGAATCAATGTTTATCAGAAGAGTTATTCTTTAGAGGATGATCCTCAAATTGTAGCAAATAAAGTCCGAAAAGATTTTTATCCTGCCATGAGGATAAAGAACCAGAGAGAGTTTCTTAAGGAATTCATTAATAAGTGTTCGGAGCATGGTGTCTATGTTTTTGAATTCGTGGAGAACTGGAATAAAAAAGAGAAGGCTAATGTTGACGGAATATGCGTGATGCCTAATATGATTATTTTAAAGCATCAGCAATGGTATAAACGGGAAATTTTTACTTTGGCTCATGAATTAGGACATTTTCTCCTGCATGAAGAAAACCTTAATACTGTTGATATTGATAGTAAAAAAATATTTTCAAGGTCTGATTCTTTGGTGGAAAATTGGTGTAATGAGTTCGCCTTTAGATTTATAGTTGGTGATGTGATACAAGAAATTGACAGCCAAGGGTATTTTGATTCTTCCAATGACTATGGCCGGGCTGTAATTCGTACGATAGCGGACTGTACTCATATAAGTACCATTGCTCTTTATACACATTGTCTTTATGCTAATAAGGTATCTCTGCCAGATTATGAGAATATTTACAAGGAACATCTGGAGAAAGTGGATGCAGAGAAAAAACGTAAAGAGTCTGTGGCTGTTGGTGAAGGGGAAAAGAAGAAAAACTTTGCAAGAACAGCTAAACCTATTATATCTAAGCTTTTCATGGAAAGTATGCAGTATGCGTTTTTTAAGGGCGTTATCAATGAACCTACTTTTTGCAGCCAGCTTAAGATAACTCCAGCTGAAGCGGAAGGGAAATATTTATGGTAGCATTGATAGATACGTGCTCTTTACGCAGACTTGCGGAGTATTATTTGCCCTTTGACAAAGAGGATATACTAGTTGACTTTCTGACTCATCAGTACCAGAAAAAAGAACTTGTCGTGATTGATGCTGTTTATGAGGAATGCAAATATCAAAAAAAAGGTGAGATTCTTAAGGACTTACCTTTCTTGGCAAGTAAAACGAGCATTTCTACCTTAGATATGCCAATTAACAAGAAGGTAAATAATATCATTGATAATCAGTTTTGTATCCAACCTGCATATAGAAAACTCTCTGAAGATGAAATAATAAGAAATCAGAAATATGCTGTTCAGAAAGAACAGTTTATGAATACGGCTGATTTTAGGTTGATGCTTTTTGCTAAGCGGCAAATTTCTTTTAATGGCTTTTTTAATGGTATTGAGGTCGTTACAGACGAAACTCGCTATGCTGATGACGGTAAGATTTTTAAAAAATTGCCTGCATGTTGCGATTTAGTAGGTATAACATCTAAAAATATTGTTGATTATCTGAAAGAAAATGGCGTAGATATCAACTGGATTATTTCTGAGAATAAACAATAATGAAGTCGCGATATTGTATGTAGATTTAATGTATACAAAAAATAAGGAAGACACTTTTCAGGCAGATGTTTTCATGATTTCTTGGGTCTCCGGACTAATGAACTGTGACTGAAAATTGTCAGTTTCAAACTAGTTCTGGAGATAAATTGGAAACTCTCTCAGTTGCTCCAGAGGAACCTTCGAAGGCTCGATGCTTGCGCAGTCATCAATGAGTTCATTCATGATAGGGTGTCCGATATGCCTTCTTTTATAAAGAGGACCTTCGAATTCCAGACTGCCGTTGTCGTCAATGAAGATTCGATGTACGCTGCCGGAAAATATTTCATTTCTCCAACTGATACCAGTTTTCATGTCGCTATTGTTATTCCTGACTATTTCCATGATGGCTTCAATAGCCTTTTCTTTAGATGATTTTGCCATGTCTTTCCGTATTTTGGTTTTATAACTTATGCAAAGATACGGAAAAGGAGAATGTCCCACAACCATCTAAAGATAGCATTTTTAGCAAATGTTTTTGGTAATCAAAATAAGCTGGTTAAAGCAGTAGGGAAGTGTTAATCTTTGGTCAATGATAGATACCTGATTTTAGGTAGAGGCCTTATTCTTCCGCAGGTATCCTTTTTTAAAGTATTGAAGCTGTACGTTCAATTTTTCCAGTCTTTCAACTGTTGAATAGCAGTTCTAATTTGTACAAAAGTGGAATAGACCCTTTTATTTAATGATACAGATTCCATCATGTTCTATTTCTTCTTTTAGAAAGGTATTCATGTGTTTATGCATCCTGACAACATCCACAGGACACTGTAAAAGATGTTCAAGAAAACGTTTGAGACGGACGACAAGATACATCTTCGGCTCCATATCCACGCATACGTCCACGTCACTTCCTTCTTTTTGTTCATTTCGTGAGACGGAACCAAACAAGAAAAGTGATTTTAGTCCAAATTGATGTTTCATCTCATCAGCATGGTTTTTAATCAGCGATATGTATTCTTCCCTT
>ENA-UOOK01003800-UOOK01003800.1-fermentation-metagenome-genome-assembly--contig:-NODE-3800-length-16781-cov-7.775918_pt1 | contig 16781 bp, 10 predicted proteins | sample MGYA00245777_ERZ724023 | MGnify/ENA primary metagenome ERZ724023 (study PRJEB28704, sample SAMN03018312) | fermentation metagenome | biome: anthropogenic terrestrial biome; feature: soil; material...
GACTCCTGAATTTCAATACTCTCAGGATAATCGAAAATTAAAAAAGAGATTGATAGATTTCTTTGTTTTAATTCTTCCTAAAACTTTTGTTTGCTGGTTGGTGGGAAAATATTATAACAAAAAACGAATATCAAAATATGTTTCTTGTAAGAAAAAGACCGAAAAATAGCCTACTATCTGCGTTAATTTAATTTTATCTAACTTCACTTCATATTTTCAGTATTAATTGGAAGCTTTTTTATTGATAATGCATTAATATAGCAGTAGCCATTTGGATACATACCTCTTGGCAAAAGAGTATTTGCACCAACAATAGAATAATCCCCTAAGACAACGCCTTTTAGTATTTTAGTATCTGAGCAAATAAGGCAATGCTTTCCAATAAGAATAGAACCGTCTTTTATTCTATCAATAGATTCACCTTGAAAATTATGAAGGTCTGTATCCATAATTGTGCAATTCCAAGAGATGTTGCAATCAGAATTAATCATTATATGGTTTCTGCAAATAATGTGAACATTTACATTAAAATGATCACAATTTCCAAAAACAATATAGCCGGGATTACAAACGGACATATGCAAGCCTGATGCAAAAGAGACTCTACCATCAAATTGAATAAATGATCCTCTTTGTACAATAATGAAAGAATTCATTTTTTCTCCAATACAGTCGTCTCCATCCCATATTCCAATTGTAATAAGGCCAGACTTAATTTTGCAAGGACCGAATTTTATCCCCCCTCGTTTAATATTCAATCTTGTTTTCTCCGAAACCAAAATTGGCAAATGGACAGCCTGTGAAAAAGGAAGTAATTTAAAATTATTAAAAACACTTTTTAAAACAATTCTCTAAAGCCAATGTTCCAAAATATCTTTTTATGGAAACAAAAAAAGGAATTGGATTTGTGTAGAAAATTACTTTAAAGCAATAGATAGTATCATAAGAGAAGACAAAGAAGTTTCTATATATAATGATAATTTATCTAATATAGATATAGTAAAGACTATCCTAGATATCCTACATAAGCCATATAGTCTAATAGAACATGTATATGATAGATTAGGACATGATAGAAGATACCTAATGGATTAATCCCAGACAAAAAAGGAATTAGGATTAATTCCCACAGTCTCCTTTGATGATGGAATCAAAGAGACTGTGGGATGATATAAAAACAATAAAAGGCATCAAAAAATAGGATAACAGATCCATCAGAAGCTCTTTTCAATTGTTTTGAATATTAATTTCTAACTGTAAAACATAGAGGCTCTTTTTCTTATATCCAAAAGGAATATTGAACTGTATAAGAGTCTTTTTTCTTGTTATAATAAATTAGTAGAAAGAACCATCTTTATGAATATAGGCAATAGACAATTAAAAGACTTCTTGTCAAATGCTAAAAAAGAATTCAAAGTAAACACTTGCTTTTTGTGTGGCAAACCTATAAATGGGACCTGTAATTCTCATTCTATACCACAGTTTGTATTAAAAGAATTACATCAAAATTCAGACCTTTGTTCGGCCTCTTCGTTTCTTGACCCAACAAAAGGCGAGTTATCTAAAAAAGGAATTAATAATTGTGGTACTTTTCATTTGATATGCCACGAGTGTGATCAAAATTACTTTAAGGACTATGAAAATGAGAAAACGTTAGATGGGCTCCCAGTATTAATACATACTAACCTTGGCTGTAAAATATTAGCAGAAATCATGCTTAAAAGCGTTTTACTGGAATACTATAAGAAATGCGAAGACTCTTTTGTAAGAGATGAAATGAATTCTATTTCTACCCATTCAAATGAAGTATCAAATGATAGTAATTATATTGATATAAATGAATATAAAAATCAGGCTTTGCGTTTAAAAAGTATCATTTCTTCAAATATTGGTGATCAATTTCATATTTCTTGCTGCAAAATTCTAGATCATTCCTCTCAAATAGCTGGTCAGCCATTAATAGCCATTGATCAAGATATTCATGGAAATGAAATTAATGATCTTTTTAACAAAAATCCATTATATAAGATTGTAGATACTCAATTTGTAATATTCCCTTTCAATAATAAAACATTAGTCTTAGTTTTTTGTTTAACGGATAATTATCTTAGATTAAAACCATATCTAGATTTTTTAGAAGGTTTAAAAGGAAACAAGCAATTACGATATATACAGGCAACAGTCTTTACTTATTCTGAGGAAATATATGTAAAAAAAGGTACTCTAAAAATCATTGAGAATGACCCTTACTCCCTCAAATTTACTACCGCAAGAGGAGAGGCAAGAGAATGTATAAAAGATCCAGTAACAGGAGAAATTATAGATTTGCCAGATCCTGACCAAAATTCCTTAATAGGATTTAATAAAATGAAGCTTTTAATATAAATAATTATTTGTATCAAATAGATGGATTTCTACATAGCATTCTTTAATATGGCTAAAGAATTTTACTTTTATATATTTCCTCTAACTTGTATTTATTAGAAGTAAGACAGATTCAAATCCAATCTCTCATTCTATAAAACTAATTAATCAAAAATATAGTGATCAATGATAGAACAAAAAAGATCATAACCATTAAAATATTCCCTATCTTCTATATCTTTATCTAATAAATCCCCGGCTTCATTATTTTCTATTGTTTTTATCCAGTTTTCGCTTGCTTTTGCACTTATATTAATTAGTTTTTTGGTACTTGCTTTTAAATCACAAGTAAATTCTTTTCTTCCACATAAATAAAGATACAATTGGTGAACTAATTCATTTCTTATTTTGAAACATTGAATTAGATAATTAAAATCTTCATTACTTATCATTCCCATAGATTCCAAAGCTTTAAAAATTGAGAGGTCTTTAATTGGCTTGGAGTCTTTAGAGAATCTAAAGCTTTTGCAGACATGATCTTCGAAATTCTTTTCTTCTTCCGTATCATGTCCATATTTCATTTCTCTAAAGTCGAAATATTTTATCCCTTCTTTCGGAACAAATAATGGTGATTTAGTATCAGTGTAGCAATAACCATATTTAGGATGAAATATACCTTCGACTTTTTTACCATCTATTATCTTTTCTTCAACTCTACAAAAGCGCTTTAGTTCAGCACAAGCGGATTGTTTGAATTCTTCATATATAGTTACAAAACAACCCGCATATAATATTTGCTCTTTTACTTTTTCTTTTTCCATATTGCTCTCCAATACTTAAAACGGTTAATCGTATATGATGATTCTTAAATGTTCTTATATATTATATGTTTAAATTAGAACCCCAGAATTAATAAAGCATGAGACTGATTTTATTAGTTTGGTTATCAAATATCATGTGTTTCCTATTATAATTGTGCTAATAAGCAAAAAAGGAACTAAGAAATGGAAAATCAAAGTCAAGAATTAGATATCATCAATAAGTCCTTTGATGTTTTCGGTAGCTTAAATAGCTTGTTATTAAAAGGTTTTGAAGAAGATAAAAAGCTTTCTTTCTTAGATTATTTTGCCTTTCAATCTACTTCTTATGCTATATCTATTATTCATAATGCTATCTATATAGGTCATGAGTCCATTGCTAATATCTTTATATTAAGGTCATTGATAGAATCCATTTCAGAAATGAAAATGTATTTGGCAGGAGATATTGTCAAAGAATCAGAGGGACTATTAAGAGAATATAGTTTTATTGCTGAGCATAATATCTATCATAAATATGAGAATCTAGATGGTAAGTTATTCAACTTAAAGGATATAGATACTAACTTTGAAAAGGAAAAGAAGAAATATGCTGATATAAGTAAACTATCATCTAAAAATCTAAATAATCTTCTAAGATCAAAGCTTCCTTTTCTTCTAGAAAAAGAATCTTTTGATTCAATAATAAAGAAGTATTGTCCTGAGGCATATGATTATTATCATCTACTATCCGTATGGATTCATCCAAATGATTTATTGTTGACAGTTCCTACAATCCAAGAAGAAAAAGAAAGCATTTATCTTGCTGAAATATGGGCTTTATCTAACCTTCTTAAGATAACAATTGAAAACTATCCTAATCTAGAAATAAATTCTACAAAAGCCTTATCTAATGAGAAAACTCAGATTACAAATAATCCATTAAATATAAAATACCTGGGTTATGTTACTAACCAATGTAATGCACTAAATCATCTAGCTAATAATCTTAGAAAGAGACTAAATGATAATACTCAATCTTATATTCTAGAAGAACTAGCAAACTATATTCAAAGTATGGCTATAGACAAACTATATGGCTATAGCGAACTAGTTAAATGCAAAATAAAACCCGTTCTAGAAACACTGGCGTTATGCCATTATATAGAGAGTAGACCTCATACCGAAGAAAACAGTTACCTTGATAAGTTAATTACAAAGCATACCAGGATTCGGCTAATGGAAGTACACGGTATGGATCCTAATAATGAACTTCTTTCTGCTTATGAACTCTATAAGAAAGAATGCCCAAGCATCTCTTATGATGATTTCAAAAAAGCTTTTACTACCAATCTAGGCTTCATCTTTGAAAAGACCTCCATTAATCAACTTGTTTATTCTTCTATTGATGATTTCTATAAATCTAATCCAGAGAATGGAGAAATATTAAAACTCTTCTATGATGAATCAGAATTCCTTTCCCATGGCAATGGCTTCATGCTACAAAGCAACACAGGCGCTTTTATGGATTCATCATCTGCTATAGGATTAACAGATGAAACTATAGTCTGCTATCTACGTGGATATCTTATCTATTGGATGGCATATGATGAGACAGAAGGAGATCATCATAACGAAAAGACTATTCATGATATTAAGAACAGCATAAAAATAGTTACTAAAAATATGATAGATAAAGACAAGTTAGATAAGAAGTATAAGGATAGGATGAGCAATTATTAGTAAAACAACTATTAATTATTTTTTAAAAAAGAAGGTGAGTAATCCAATAGCCTCGTAATAACTAAATAACTTTATAGAAAAAATTTAGAAAAGGAATAAACGGATTTATCTATAACATAAACACCAAAGATAACCTATCTAACCTATATACAGTAAAGACTATCCTAAATGTCCCACATAAACCTTATAGTCTAATAGAACATGTAGATGATAGATTAGGACATGGCAGAAGATATCTAATGGATTTGTCTAAAAGGTTCCTTCATTCTTCTTTACAAGCAAGAATTAAAAATTATGCTGAAGTAAAATAGAAGCAATTTCTATTTTTGTCCCATATAATATTGAATTTGTCCCATCTGTGTTGTATACTTTACTGAGGGGAAAAAGCAATGAGAAAAAGCGATATTATCGATTTAATTAGAGCTTACACAAATAACAATAGAACTGATTTCGTCAATAAAAGCATGGATATTGCTTCCGATTTTAAGAATAGCGGAGATATTGAGCTTTCAAACTATATCATGGCTTTGCTATCTGAGAATCTAAACATGGTTCCTCAAGAAAACACTGCTTCTTTATCCTCTTTTTTCACCGAGATAAAAGAAAGCAATCAACCTCTTTATCTTCCAAAAGATATCACTGATGATCTTTTGGGAATCATCAATTCTACCAAAAGGGAAAAAGGACTAAATAAATTTCTTTTCATTGGAAAACCAGGAACTGGTAAAACCGAAGCAGTAAAGCAGCTAGGTCAGGCATTGAGAAAAACCGTTTTGTCTGTAAACTTCAGCACTTTGATTGACAGTGCCCTAGGTCAGACAAACAAAAACATAACCTCTCTCTTCAAAGAGATCAATACACTTTACAACCCATCCAATTACATTATTCTTTTTGACGAAATAGATGCTTTAGCATTAGATAGAATCAATAGTAATGATATCAGAGAAATGGGAAGAGCAACCTCTACACTACTGAAATGCTTGGATTCACTAGATGACAAGATTCTTTTAATTGCCACCACAAACCTATATGAGCAATTGGATAAGGCATTAGTTAGAAGGTTTGATTCAGTCATCAGTTTCGATAGGTATTCTGTAAAAGACAAGATTGAGATTGCAAACAATCTTGTCTCTTATTACCAAAAAGAAAATCCTATAGCAAAAGATGAAAGACTTCTTTCAAAAATCATCCAATTGACTGATAAGCCTTCATTGACGCCAGGGATTCTTAAGAACATCATCAGGACTTCAATTGCTTTCAGTGCTTTGGATGACAAAACAGATTATCTTAAGCGCATCTATGAAAAATTAAGTGATAAAAAATATACCCAAGATGAATTAAAAGAAAAAGGTTTTACTATCAGAGAAATCGCCATTCTTACTGATACTCCGAAAAGTACCGTTTCCAGGCAATTAAAAGGAGAAAATAATGAATGATATTTTATTTTTAAGCAAACGTTTTCAATCAAAAAGAAAAACTGGTAATGGCTATGGCTTTCAAACTTCTGTTTGCAACCACGAAACCATTATGTTAGAGAAGCTAAAATCACTAATTTCACAATTGAAATCAATAAAGGATTTTTGGGATCAGAATTCTTATTTGAAGAATTCGGTATTGGTAAGTTCTTATGAGAAAAAGATTTTGGCAAAATCAAACCGATTAGAACGGCTTTTCGAATATGAACATAAAACATCCAGTGATTCCATGGTCGGAGCTCGTTTTTATTCCTATAACGGAAAACGTGCTCATCTTTTTACTTATTTATTGACAAAGGATGAACTGATTTCCTCAATCAATCTATTTGAAAAATATATTTCGGTCTTTTCGGATACCTTTGGCAGTGAGGCTTCTCAAAAGCAATTGGAATCAGCCGCAATGGAAAAGAGACCACAGCCAAAATCTTTTAGTATGACCGATTTCTACCAATTGACCCATGAGCTTTCATTTATAGAAAAATTCGATATCTACAGATGTAACAAGAAAATAGAAGACAAAGTAATCTTGGTTACTCTTTATAAAACAAACACCGACACTATTGAGCTCCTCAAAAAAATAGGTATAAATGTCATACAAAGCAATTTGCTTAATTCGACAACTGTGTTGATGAATAAAGACAATTATGATTTGCTGTTAAGCAAAGCTCCATATCTTGTATCAATGTCTGTAAAGAACTTCATGGATTCAGTGAAAGAATCTGGGAAGGCTGAAGAATTCAAGGAGCCCTTGCTTCCTAATCCTACTAATGAACCGACAATCGGTGTCATTGACACTTTTTTTGATGGTTCTTCTTATTTTCATAACTTTGTCACTGTTGATTATAGAATAGATCCAAACATCACCTTAAAACCAGAAGATAGTTATCATGGAACTGCAGTAGACTCTTTGATTGTTGACCTTCCTGATTTAGATCCGGATCTCGATGATGGCTGTGGCTATTTCAAAGTGAAGCATTTTGCCGTAGCTACAAGTAACGGAAATTCTATTTTTTCCTTAATGACAAAAATCAAAGATATTATTATTCAGAATTATAATCAGATACATGTTTGGAACCTATCTTTAGGAAGCAATATGGAGATTGATGAGAATTGTATTTCTCCAGTAGCAGCTTTGATTGATGATTTACAAGTAAAATATGGGGTTATATTTGTCGTTGCCGGGACAAATAAAGGTAATTCGGACAAGAAAGATATGAGAATCGGATCTCCTGCCGATTCAATTAATTCTGTTGTTGTCAATTCAGTGACCAAAGACAATAAGCCTGCACCCTATTGCCGTTTCGGCCCTGCTTTAGGGTTCTTCATTAAACCTGATCTTAGTTATTATGGCGGAGATTCTGACTATCCTTTGAATGTTTACTATGATAGGGCAAAACATACAAGTTCTGGGACTTCATTTGCCGCGCCTTTGATTTCAAGAAAGCTTTGCTATCTGATTGATGTTCTTAAAATAGATCGTGAAACAGCGAAGGCATTACTGATTAATTCAGCAATGAGTTTTGATTGCAGTACAGAAGAAGATATCAAATCCATTGGTCATGGAATCGTTCCAATTAAAATATCTGATATTGTTGGTTCAAAAGACGATGAAATCAAATTCATGATTAAAGGGTCTTCTAAAAAGTTTTATACTTATGACTACTCTCTTCCGATACCGCAAGAGAATGATCGCTTTCCTTATGCAATAAAAGCAACATTATGTTACTTCCCAACTTGTAACAGGAGTCAAGGAGTTGATTACACTGGAACAGAATTGAATTTAAATATTGGAAAAGCAGAAAATGATAAGTTCCATCTGAACAAAATTAAGCTTTTAGCAAAAGATAGTTATCTTACTGAAGAAGAAGCGAGAAACACTTTCAGAAAATGGGACAATGTCAAAAACATCAAAACAAAATATAGTCACACCTCTGGAATGACTGCCAAAGAAGGCACTCTTTGGGGAATACAGATTGCTTATTATGATAGGAATGCTCCCCGTGACAAAAATGGTGACCTTCCAGAAATCCATTGGGGCTTAGTTGTTACCTTAAAAGCATTAGACCACAAAAACAGATATGATTCTTTCATACATGAATGTTCTTTCCATCAGTGGCTGGTAACACCTATCAGTCTTAAGGAAAGTGTAAAAACATACATCAAACTGAATGAAGACATTCATCTCGAATAATATGATTCTTTCTTTTTTTACTTTAAACGACTATTTCTATATAGTGAGATTCTTTCAGGTTGCTTATTTATGTAAACCTTGCAAGCAAACGTGACAAAGATGAAAAGCAAACGCTTGAAATCCCAAACAAATACGCATCAGAACTATGTGGTGTTCTGTTTGACCTAAAGAAAACTATACCACTTAAACAATTGATCCTAATTAGGAGTAATAAAAAAACACTGTATTGGTAGTACAGTGCCTGGTGATGAGGAATGTATATCAGTAAATACAAATCAATGATAGCATTTTGCATTACCACCCGCAACAAGAGGTAATATAAATGAATTATAAATCCTAACTATTTGACTTATTAAAGAAATTTTTGGAGACATTTTTAAGCTCCTGATTAGGATAGAAAAATTCCGGAGGTTTAAACATGGAATTTCTTTCGCATGTTTTCGGTTTCCCATCAGACAAGCTTAGTTGTTTTGATATTAGTTTAGATAAAGATACGACTAAATTTATGAATATGGGTTCTATAGCAGTTTTCAAGGATGATCCGGATATCAAACCTATAAATGATTGTCTCAACAATTTCTGGTTAACTGTCATTTCAGAATGTTCGACTAATCCAGATGATATTAATGAGTATCTGTCTACCCTATTTTCCCCATTCACCGAGCCGAAGGAGAACAAGCTTGGCTATTCTCATGATTCTCTTCATGGGAATTGCATCGGTGACATTCTAAAAGACTCTTTTGTCCAAGCTATCCAAAACATTCCTCTCATTGAAGATAGCAAATCGATGTTATTTGTTGCTCCTTTTTTGGAAAACATAGGTAACGATCGATTATCAGATATTACTACAAGGATAGCATATTTGCCATTACAGCAATACACCTTAAAAATATGTAAAAAATATAATTATCGTGATCTTCGCCCTACTAAAGTCACTTTTTGGGATGATACAGCAAATAAATGGAAAGAAGATTCTCTTCTTCTACCATATTATGGAGCAAATCCATTCTTGTTAACTCCTAAGATCTTAGTTAGTTCTCAGGTTGAATGGTCTTCTTTCTCTGGTGCTATTAAGAATGCAGTCGTTTATTATATTCAACAGTATATTAAGGAGTCAGAATTTGCTTCATATTTTGATGAAAAGAGATGTTTTCCTTCTATAAAGAAAATTATCGAAATTATTATTTCTAGATATAAAACCCTACACGAATTCTGTTCCAGGAATATTGATTACTACACTACTGACTATAAGTATAAGATGAAGGATATCCTTGATTTTTATTTCATCCACAAATTCACCCAAAAGACTAAAAAGAAGAATCATAGAATTTAGTTCTTACTATGTGTGTTAGTAAACCCCTTCTTGGAATAAATCCAAAAAGGGGTTTTTGATTATAACGATAATCAGGTCATAAAGATATCCCCCACCTTTCAAGATCGAGACATACAAACATAAAAGGATCCTATTGTGAATCTAAAGAAAGCGTATTTCTACCCCGACAGATAAACACTATCATCTATAAATTGAATCAAAAGAGAGGTTGCATCTATTTAGATCGTTCTATCTGGAAATCCATTTGCAAAGTCGAACGTGGCAAAGTAACCAATAAAATGCGATTCGCCATTTATAAAAGAGACCATTACCGCTGTCGGAAATGTGTAAGTATCTACAATCTGGAAATTGACCATATCATCCCTATTGTCAAAGGCGGTAAATCAATTTTCAATAACCTGCAGACACTATGCCATCACTGCAGTGTCGAAAAAGGAACCGATATTAAAAGATATTGAAGAACAAGAATGTATACGAAGCAAATAAAAGACCCGGATTTTCAACGAATTCCGGATCTTTCTTACGCATATGAAGAATATTTGAATAAAACAAATGAGCATCAATTAATTGATACCCTTTTATTCCGGAATAGGCTACATATCCAAAAAAGAAGAAAGGAAAACATTGGATGGTTCTATCTGCAACATAAACTGCACAGATTCCTTAACTAACCTAAAGGTAGTAAAGACATCCCAATGTTTTCCATCTTGGCCCTGGAGCATTTCCTCATCGGGTTCTTCAGCAGTGCACTGCAATTGTTGATCACCATATCGCTTTCATAGCCTTTTCGTACTTGTCTGTCGAAATGTATGTCTTTGGTTGAGGCTTCAGCCGTTCAATTAGAGGACGACCAAATCATACCTGACCAACATCAGTGGCTGTTAGGCATCAACGTAACCAAAAATGACCATTGAATACTACAGGGACAGGAGCAGAAAATTCTCCTTCCTAATTGATGGCAACCTTGCTGCAGCGGACAACAAAGCGGAGTAATACGCAAAGTCGTTCGCAAACGTCAGGAAGAACTCATTGTTCACCAAGTCCAAGAAGGATGTTGTCAGAACACTGCTGTTCCGATGACTATGATCACAACAGCCACGGCAAGCGGCATCTATCCGGACTTCTACATCGAACAATTGCTCAAGAACATCAACGACGATCACGCGGGCTTATTCAAATACATGCCACAGATGTGTGAAGACATTGAGTACAAGAAATAACCTAAAAATCCATGCGAATATTTTTGTAAAAGTCCGAATTTTCAATAAATCCCCAGCCTTTTTTGTCATATTTACTGCTACGTATATCATTCGTGCTCACAATTATAATATATTATGCGGTGAAAGAATTAATTAAAATGGCAATCATAAAAAATCGGTTATATTTTTATATATTTATAAAACTAAATAATACGTATAAAAAGGTTTTTTAAATTTAGTAGCATTAATAAAGTTGGCATTGTTTGATAGAAACTATGCATTTTCTGAATTAAACATAGAGTAGCAATTTTTCATTACTTTTATTACAATATCTATTATAATTATTTAGTCAGAAAGAGGAAGAGCAATGATAAATGTTGTGATTGGTCCAAATGGGTTTGGAAAAACTTATCATCTTACAGAAGAAAAAGACAGATTAATTAAAAATGGCGTTTCAGAAAATAAAATACTTTTCCTAGAATCAGAAATTCTTTTGGCAGACGAGGTAAAAGATACGAAAGATGAAACTAAGACAATGGAATATATATTAACTGAAATACTTCAAACACCTGATATTTCATTAGATAAACAAAAATTAAAAAATGACATTGATAAAGAAATACAAGCACACACCGTTGATTTAAACGATATTGTTGATAATGTAATGACTACAAATGGGGAAAAAAGAAATGGGGATTTTATTACTACCTCTAAAAATATTCAATATAAAAAAGAGGTTTCTATTTCTGGTCAAAAAGATTTTTTAAATAAAACGGGTAGTGGTCAACGAATGCAATTATTATTGAGCTTCGTAAAAAAAGCTCCAAAGAATACATTTTTTTAGATGAACCAGAAAAATATTCACATCCATCAATGCTCAATAAAACGGCGAGTTTAATAATGGATTTGGATCATAGTAGCAAACACATTTATCTTGCAACACATAGTCCTAAACTTCTATCTATGATAAATGTCCCATTAAAAAATATTGGTGTTATTAATGATTCATCTCATAAAGTGAAAAGCCTTAATTTTGAATCGGCAATCAAAGAATTAAATCTTAAACTTCCAATTAGTAATTTTTGCAATTACGAAAAAGCTTTTTATGATGAAACACAAATTGAGCATCATATTAAAGAAATGTGCTATAGGAATTTTTTAGAGGCATTATTCGCAAAAAAAATTTATTTCTGTGAGGGGCTAAATGATCGTTCTTTTCTAAACAAATATTTGCAAGACAATAATTTGTTTTATGATGACTATTTTATCTTCCCAACATTTGGAAAACATTTAATGCCTCTTTTTGCTATATTATTTAAAAATTTGGGTGGCTATAACATTTCTCTTTTGTTTGATACTGATAATATTATGAAAGACTCTAAAATTAACAAAGTTTTACAATCATTAAATCTCCACTATTATAACTTTTCACCAAATATTGAAAAAGAACTTAAATATCTTGGTAAAAAAAGTGATGTTGTAGGATTTGTCGATTTTTTATCCAATAATGGGAATTTGCCTCAATCCAAATATAATCTTTAAAAAACACCTAATAGATAACAAATGATTTAATTCTTGTAATTTTGTTAGTTCAAAAAAACTATAATTGACTACTCAAAGCATTAACAATGTTCTCAAAGATACGTGTTTCAATGTTCTTGTTATGGTCTTTTGATGAATAAACTGAACTGCAGCCTATCGTTGAACTATTTTTATCAAGACTTCGCAATGAGAATACTAGTCTTTTTTCTTTTTGATATCTGAACTTATCAGATATTAACGTAAACCAGCAGAAACCTGTTCTTACTTCATCGTTGTTATATTCTTTAAGTATTCCTTTATAGTCCTCATAATCTTTGCTATATACAACATCTTTTGAATGTAAGAATCCATTTAGATGGATAAGGCTCTCATCAGTATCATCACATTTTTCAAACACAAAATCATCTTTTATTGACCTCCAATGAGAATGGCCATAAACTCTTTCATCGATACGAATATATCCAATCTTATCATGTAATTTATTATTTCTTAAGAATTCCTTTAGAACATTGGGATTGTCTAAGTCAGCACTAGTAAAATATCCACAATACTCACTCATTATTCGGCAAAACATTATTTTAGAATCAGTATTCAAGTCATCGTTATTAATCTTCCCATATGATTCCCTATAAGACTTTATCCATTTTCTTATTTCGTTCATATCTTCTTCTCTTGGCTCTATAGACATTTTTTCTTTTAGAAACCTTTTATATATGCTTTTTGAAAACTCAATGATTTTACCTTCAGAACCCTTGAATTCAAATAAAGGCCGTGATAGAGAAATAATTCCTTTCCTGGCATCTTCTATTCCTCTTGCATCCACCAGCTTATAAATATAGTCCATTTTTATGCCCCTTGCCTGCCCGCAAATCTTAGTTACAATATAGTAAAAAACAAATGGCATGTCAAGATATCCCCGCTTTTCCTGATAAGAATGTTTAAATCAAGCATCAAGCATCATATTGCAATTCACCTATTTACATTAATCGTATAAAAATGTACTATATATACAAAGCAATCCTTTGTATACCCGGATAAATTTATTGCGCTTGCGTTTCATAGAAAATACTTGAATGTATAATACCTGATTTAACTTGTTTTGTTTGCTTTAAAGTATCGTTCCGGCATCAGCTGTGCAGCAAAGCTGTGCTACGGAAGGTTAAATTTCTTATTGGAGCAGGATCATTATGAAAATATTTCGTATGTTCAATACAGTATTCTACCGCTTGCTGATATCCTATATACTGCTGATAGTATCTGCGATACTGGTTGGCGCAACCTCCTATACATACTTTTCTTCACGCTTTAACGAAGAAATAGAGGATGTAAACAATCTGATATTAAACAATATCTCAAGGAGCATCGGCGAAAATATAATAGAAAAGGTAAGCAAGCTCTGCATCGATATTACGATGGACCAGAGGAAAAATGACGACCTTCTGTATTATTTCAGGCATCAGGATGTGGAAAAGGATAATATTCGAATACAGAAAATCCGGACCGGCCTGAAGGAGTTAATTCTTATAAATGCGGATATAATAGATTCGATCAGTGTATATTACAGGGATAATCATTTTGTAGTCGGATCATCCGGCGGAGTTACCTTTTTGAATAATAATACAGATCCTTTTTCCGACTCGGACTGGATGAAAACAATGCTTGAGAGGAACTCCAGTTATATATGGCTGGATAATTCAGTTTTTCCGTCGGAGATTTTCGGCATCAACTCCGATGATATGCTGACATATATTTATCTGTTCGCGGATAATTCCAATGGACCCGGCTACAAAGGTTTTATAAAGGTAAATGTAAGCAAAAGTACCTTTCAGGGAAAAATACAGGAATATCTTCCGGAGGATTCCAGCATGTCCTTTATCGCCGACGGCGGCGGAAACGTCATATGCAATTTCGGAAATCCCGGATTGTTCTATCCCGCCGATTTTTCCAGGCAAATCAAACCGCTGCCGCTGATCTACGAAAATATGCCCAGCGAAAGCTTTATAACAAAGATAGGGAATGCGAACTCCGTAGTATCTTACAGGAGCCTTGAATATACGGGTTGGAATCTTATCAATGTTATTCCTCTTGATAAGTATTATAAAAAAACGATTGCGATAAAACGTACTATGCTGGCAATATGCGCGGTTTCTATAATGATAGGCCTGCTGATTTCCGCGGTATTTACTTCAAAGATATATAACCCTGTGCGCTCGATTATAAAGAGGATCAGCCTGTTGGGAAACCGGGAGAGAAGTTACAGCCACGGGGAAAATGAGTATGCCTATATGAATGATTTCATCGATAACCTGTCCATCAAGGTAAATGAGCTTGAGACCACCCTTGAGACAAATCTGCCGCTGATTAAATATAACCTGGTGCAGGATATCATTTATAAAAATATTGAGAATATCCACGACGTTGAAGAACAATTCAAGCTTGCGAATTTATCCATGCCCTATCGATATTACTACCTTTCGGTCATTACCCTCGACCAAGAGGCTTTAAATTACGCAAATACGGAAAATACTCAGTTTATAAAGTATAATCTGGTCGATTATATCGAAAAATGTACGGATTTAAAGGGGAAATTTATATCAGCGGCGATCTCAAAAAATGAATTTGTGATAATTGCAAACTCCGATAATGATAATCCTGAATTCCTGATTAAGATTTTAAATAAAATTATCGAGTATGTCTATGAGAATTTCAAAATAAATTCCTATTCGGTGATAGGCGGGAAAACCTCCGACATGATGGAACTGCATCAACGGTTTAAAGAGTGTAAGAATTTACAGAAATACAATTTCTTTTATCCGGAAATAAAAATTCTGACCGGCGGATGTATCAGCGGTCAAAATGATTATAAGGAGATCCCCGAGAAGCTCTCCGAAGATATAGCGGTTACTTTAAATAACCGGGATCTTGAAGGCTTATCGAAGCTGTTGGACAAATTCTCAGACCTGACCAGAAGCGGATATGTGCCCCAGGATCATTCCCATCAGAAAATTCTTGAGCTGGTATATGTCCTGTCGAGATATATGAAGGAAATCGGGGTTGCGGCGTTTGACGGCACAACCGCGGGACGGTTTTCGGAATATAAGAAGGTATCGAATATAAACCAGTTTAAAAAGTGGTTCGTTTCCGTCGCCGGATGTACCTTCGAGGCTGTTTGCGCCCGGGAAAGGAATCAAAGGCACGACATGCTTAAAAGGATAAACGAGTATGTGATTGCAAATATAGACAAGGACCTGTCCATGAGTTATGTCGCCGAAATGGTGGGCTTGAGCCCGAATTACCTGAGCCGCGTATACCGGGAGGAAACGGGCTATAATTTCATAAACTTCGTTACCAACGAAAAAATGAACAGGGCGAAGGAATTGGCACGAATCTTACAATTGACGAAATATCCCAGAAGCTTGGTTACGGAAGCTCGGCCTACTTTATAAAAAAATTCAGGGAAAACTTTGGCATCACGCCAAGCAGGTACAGAGACCGGGCTTTATAATACCTTAAAAAACTAAAAAATTTATATGACGATAGAAATTTCATGGGCATCTATATTATAAATATTATATCATCATAGTTATTTAATATTGTTTTCATGGCGGCGCCGATTATAATTTAGAATCATACTCAGGTTGGTTTGCAAATCCTTTTAATTCGGCTTGAAGGAGAGAATACGCATCATGGAAAACATTCAAATGGCAAATAATAAAACAAATTCAGCAAAACCACAAGGGTTCTTGACCCATATAAAGAATGAATCGAACAAATATGTAAAAAACAAATACCTTGCAATTATGCTTATTCCCGCGGTTTTATATTACATCGTGTTTCATTATATACCTATTTATGGAGTTCAGCTGGCATTCAGGGATTACCTTTTTAAAGAAGGGATATGGGGAAGCCCGTGGATCGGTATGGAGAACTTTAAGCTGCTTTTTTCAACGGGAAGCTTTCGGGAGGTCTTGGGAAACACCCTTACAATCAGCTTCTATAAATTAATCTTCGGATTTCCTGTTCCTGTAGTATTTGCTCTGCTGCTGAATGAAGTAAGATCCGCAAAACTGAAGAAGGTGACCCAGACGATAAGCTATCTGCCGCACTTTGTATCCTGGGTGGTACTTTCAGGATTAT
>ENA-UOOK01003801-UOOK01003801.1-fermentation-metagenome-genome-assembly--contig:-NODE-3801-length-16778-cov-3.675955_pt1 | contig 16778 bp, 14 predicted proteins | sample MGYA00245777_ERZ724023 | MGnify/ENA primary metagenome ERZ724023 (study PRJEB28704, sample SAMN03018312) | fermentation metagenome | biome: anthropogenic terrestrial biome; feature: soil; material...
AAGAAAATCCGTCCGGGATTTTATTCGGTAGCTCCGCAATCCTGCTCCGCTGACGCACTGAAACATCACTCTGCCGCTTTTTGAAGGCATTATGGTTTTCGCTCACGAGTGAAGTTCTTCTTTAATTATACGCCGGTCAAATTACACAATTTGCCACAATCTTTTACAATTCACCATAATTGTTTAGTATTTATTCGGGAATTGACTGATATTGTCATATTTAGATCATTAGGTCTTGATTAATTTTTAATGAGGTGAACCATATGGGCGTCAACTCTGTTAATAATACATATGCCGCACCGGGCGCATCGGCGTCGGGTGCTTCCGCTACAAGGGGCACCAGTGCGATGGGTAAGGACGAATTCCTGAATCTATTGATTACCCAGTTAAAGTACCAGGATCCCCTAAGCCCCATGGACAATACGGAGTATGTAGCGCAGCTTGCTCAATTCAGCACTCTGGAGCAAATGAACAATATGTCCAATAGTCTTTCTTCCATGGAAGCCTTTTCCATGGTGGGCAAGATCATAACGGCGGCTGTGGAGGACCCTGCTTCCGGCGAAATGAAAGATATTCAGGGAGTGGTGGATTCCGTCAAAATCAGATCGGGTGTAACCACATTGATTGTCGGAGGCCAGGAAGTCAAGACGAGTGAAGTGACTTATGTCTTCGATAATGACAGGCAGAATCTGATCAGCCTTTCTTCCATGATCGGGCAGCAGTGCAAGGGCTATGTCTATGACAGCTCCACGCTGGATGTCATTAATGTAGAAGGGACCGTAGCCGGCATACAGAAGGGCAGCTACGAGGATTATGCCATTGTGAACGGTTTCCAGGGCAATGTAAATGCGATCCTGTCCGATGATTACAAGAAGTCCCAGACCATTTTGGAATACCTGAATGATCACATCGGTAAAGAAGTGGCACTGGAGATCATTGATAAAAATACCGGCAAAAAAGTGCCTATCGTTGCGGTTGTTGAATCCGCAGCCGAAGAAGGCGAAAACGTTAAAGCGACCCTTAACCAAGTCAGCGTACCTGTTGATAGTATTTTCAGCATTATACAAAAGTAGAAGGATGGAGGAAATCTATTATGATGAGATGTATGTTCTCCGGTGTTTCGAGTTTGAGAGCACACCAGGAAAAGATGGACGTAATCGGCAATAATATTGCAAACGTAAATACTGTAGGTTTTAAATCGGGACGTGTGACATTCAGTGATGTTTTCAGCCAGACCATGAGCGGCGCATCGGCTCCCGATTCGAGCACCGGGCGTGCCGGAACCAACCCCAGGCAGATCGGTTTGGGCGTGGGCGTCCAGGCCATTGACACCATCATGACCAGAGGCGGTACTGAAAGTACGGGAAATCAAACCGACCTGGCCATAAACGGCAATGGCTTCTTTATTGTACGGTCGGGCCACACCGGCTCCTATCTGTTTACAAGAGCAGGTAATTTTATCGTTGACAAAACCGGAAACCTGACTACCAGCGACGGTCTAAATGTATACGGCTGGATGGATTACGGCGGAAGGCAGCAGGCTGACGGAACCTATGAATTTGATATTGATAAGCCCGTGGAGGCCATCAACATATATTCTGATGCTTATAATAAGAGCAAAAATATTCTGGCGGCAAAGGCGACGGAATATGCGACCTTTGACGGCAATCTGGATTCCTCGGAGCCGGCAGTGAGTACTACCAGCAAAACCATGCCGACAACATATGATACTCAGTACAGCACCACGCTGACCGTATATGACAGCCTGGGTGAAAGCTATGAGGTGCAGGTCAATCTCACCAAATGCTTTGTGGACGGCTCAGATGCCGCTGACCCTAAGACCGAATGGTTTTGGGAAATCCCCGCCAGTTCAGGCCTGAGTATTACCGACGGCAGCGGATTTTTGAGGTTTGACGGCAAAGGAAATCTGATAGGTGATGATGCTTTTCCTATCAAACAGTCCGTTAAATTTGAGCCGGGCAAGTCAGTGGGGTCGGCGCCATTTACTGTAGAAATCGATTTTACCAATATATCCATGAGCAGTGCGGACAGCTCGGTTCAGAGCGACAGGGTGGACGGCTATCCCAGCGGAACCCTGGAAGATTTCAGCATTGGCAACGACGGCATTATTATGGGCGTGTACTCCAACGGGAAACAGCAGCCCCTGGGCATGATTGCAATGGCTGTCTTTGATAACCCTGCCGGCCTTGCCAAGAATGGATCCAATACATATGTGGCTACATCCAATTCAGGAGATTTTACCAACGGCGTTAAGGTTGGATCTGAGGGAAGCGGGGCTTTAAAAGCTGGAAGTCTGGAAATGTCCAATGTGGACCTGTCCAATGAATTCAGTTCCCTCATTATTACCCAAAGAGGCTTCCAGGCCGGCAGCAGGGTTATCACAACCGCTGATGAAATGCTTCAGGAGCTGGTCAATCTCAAGAGATAATGAAAGCCTTTCATAAGCTTTAAGGAGTGAAAAAAATGGGCTCAACCTTTAGCGGCCTTCAGCTCGCCAAGTCGGGTCTGTATACCAGTCAGACGGCCTTGAATACGACGGGGCACAATATTTCCAATGTCAATACGCAGGGCTATGTGCGCCAAAATGTCATATCCTGTGAGCAATATCCCCTGTCTTTTGGAAATAAGCAGATAGGCATGGGTGTTGAGGTCAGTACGGTCCGGCAGATGAGAAGCATTTTCCTGGACAATATCTATAGGCAGGAAAACAGCAGGCTGGGCTATTGGAATACTATGTCGGGCGCCGTAGAGGATATAGAGGAAGTTTTTGGAGAGCTTTCAAGCAACGATCTTGCCACCAGTCTCAGCGAATTCTTCTCGGGCTGGGATGAACTGTCCAAGGATGCTGATAACCTGATGGCCCGAGATCAGCTGTTGGAATATGGAATCAGCCTTGTGGATGTATTCGGCCAGATCAACAAACAGCTGGATCAGATCCAGAAGGATCTCGACGGTCAGATCGTTTCCCTGGTGGACGAGATCAACGTGGCTGCAAAAAGAATCGCTGAGCTGAACGGGATTATCATAAAAGCTGAACTTAACGGTGACAACGCCAATGACTACAGGGACGAATTAAATTACCTGATTGACAAACTTTCAACTTACATGGATGTAGATGTTTCGATAGACAGCGGCAACATGTACCGGGTCAGTATAAACGGCGCCAATCTGGTAAACGGGATCCACTACCAGCAATTGGTCTGTGGAACCAGGCTCGCCAACGGCACTTTCAACACAGTGGTGTGGGAAAGGTCCGGCATTGAGGTGAAGCTGGATTCAGGGAAGCTTTTAGGTCTGATTGAGGCAAGAGGCCATGTTGTCGGAGGGAAGGGCAGCATTGATAACGGTTCTCCCGACGAGTCGGGTGTTTTGGAAGCCGACGTCGATGCCGATTCAGATCTGTTTAATTTTATGGGCAGCTCTTCCAATCTAATTCCTGAAATTAGAAAAGGCCTGAATATGCTGGTGAGCCTTTTGACCAGAAAAGTGAACGCCATTCACAGGAGCGGCATCGGGCTGGATGGGAGCACAGGCCTTGACTTTTTTGTCAAAATCAATGAGGATCTACCCTTTGAAGCCGGCAATATCAAGGTCAACGAGGAGCTGGAAGACAGCGCAAAAATTGCGGCCTCACAAACGGGTGACAGCGGTGACGGATCCAATGCAAACCGTATTGTAAAATTCGGTGAAGAAAAATATTATCAGTACAACGGTGTAAAAACCACCGTAGACGACTTTTTTTCTCTCGTCATCGATTGGGTCGGAATAAAGGGACAGGAGGCCGAGACCTTTTCTCTGAACCAGGGTACGCTGGTGGAGGAGACATTCAACCAAAAAAAGGCTTTGTCCGAGGTTTCCATGGATGAAGAGATGTCAAACCTGATTCGATATCAGCATGCCTACAACGCCTCTGCGCAAGTGCTTAATACCATGGACGGCATGTTAGACAGAATAATTAATCAGATGGGACTGGTGGGGAGGTAATAGTCTATGAACCCTTTTTATGGTTTAAATATCGCAATGAAGGGCCTGTATGCAAGTCAGCAGGGCATCTATGTAACTGATCATAACATCAGCAATGCGGAAGCGACAGGCTATTCCAGGCAGATCATCTCCCAGCAGGCTTCAACCCCTCTCAAGACTGGTAATGGCAAAGGTATGATGGGTACGGGGGTCGATGTCCTTACCGTCATGCGAATGCGGGATCAGTTCTTGGATAACAGATACTGGGAACAGAATGTTCTGTATGGAGAATGGAATATCAAGAGCAGTGCCCAGTCCGAACTGGAATTGATTGTGAATGAGGTACCGGAAAATGGGCTGCTAAAAGTGCTCAACGGCCTTTACGATGCGCTGGAAGGTCTCAGCAACGACCCCAGCAACGAGCAGAGCCGATCGGTGGTCATTGAGAATGCCCAGTCCTTTTGCCAGTACCTGCGGAATGCGTCATCGGATTTGGACAGTCTCAGGGAGGATTATAACAGCAATATTAAGGTGAAGGTCAATCAAATGAATTCCCTTTCACGGCAGATATCTGACTTAAATGAGATGATCTATAAGGCAGAGCTCGACGGAAGCATTGCCAATGATTTAAGAGACCAAAGGACAGTTGTTATTGATCAATTGTCAACAATTGCCGATATAAAAGTTAACGAGGTTCAAGCGGGAACCCTGCCCAACGGAGTAAAGGATATCAGGATGCAGATTACCCTGGATGGGATATGCCTTGTAAACCATTTTGACTACCGGGAACTGGAATGCTACGGCATAGAGGACGGATCGGCCGCGAATGGCATGTATGGCATAAGGTGGGCGGATACCGGAATGGATGTGGATATAGAAGGCGGAGAATTAAAGGGCTATTTGGATCTAAGGGATATGGATGGAACCAATGGAACCTATAAGGGCATTCTGTATTTTAAAAACAGGCTGGATAATTTCGCCCGTACTTTTGCAAAGGCTTTCAATGAGGGAATATTCGCAGATGGCAACAAATATACCAATGGGCATGTGGACGGTACGACCCTTGATGGAGAAACCGGCATAGGCTTTTTCTCCTTCAACGGCCTTTCAACGGCGGATTTTACGGCTGTCGATACGGATCTGGATGCAAGGTATGACCATATAACCGCTGCCAATATATCCATAACCTCCGATATAAAAGATGATCTGAATAAGATCGCGGCCGCCTCGGCCGGAGGTGAAGCCGAGAACAGTGAAAATTTACGTGCCCTGATTGATATTTTTTATGATACCAGGGTCTTTAAGGAAGGAACTCCGGAATATTATATTGGTTCTGTCACGGCAACTATGGGCGTGGTTGCTCAATATGCCGAGAGGCTGAATAAAAGCTATGACAGTGTAATTGCTCAAACGGAGAAAAAAAGACTTTCGGTGTCCGGAGTATCTCTAAACGAAGAGACGACCAATCTGGTTAAATTTCAACAGGCCTATAGCGCTGCCGCCCAAGTGATCAGCGTGCTGGATGAAATTCTGGATGTCACCATCAACGGACTGGGTGCCGGTTAAGGGAGGATTACCATGAGGGTTACCAATAGTATGATGACCTATAACGTATTGCGTAATATCAATTCCAATTCAAGCAGGCTGGATAAGATTCTGCAGCAGACTACAAGCGAAAAGAAGGTCAATGTGGCATCGGATGATCCCGTAGCTGCCGCCAGAATTTTGAAGCTGCGTAGTTACCTTTCCAAGGTGGAGCAGTATGAAAAAAATACCGATGACGCTTTGTCCTGGATCGGCATCTCCGAATCGACCCTTAACAATGTAAATGAAACGATCCAACGAATCCGTTACCTTACGGTGGAAGCTTCCAACTCCACAGTAGGAGATGAAGATGCAGAAAAAATAAAGTCTGAGATTTTGGAGCTTAGGGCAAACCTTCTTGACCTGGCAAACTCAAGCTATTCCGGCAGATATATTTTTGCCGGCTATGGTACGGATAAAAAACCTTTTGCAACAGAAACCACCGCTGTCGGAGAAAAAATTCTGTACAGAGGCCAGTATTTATCGCTGGGCGGGGTGGTCCCGGCCAGTGTTTCAGACAGTGATTACGAAGCTTTCGTTCTGGCTAATGCGGCCAACAGGGTAACAGGGGATAAACAGGAGATTGAATACAGAATAGGATCATCAAACCAGATCTCGATTAATGAAGAAGGTTTTGAAGTATTCGGCAGCAACGGAGAAGGCCTTTTTGATACCATCACAAAGCTGCAATTGGCTCTTGAAGGAGAAACCTCTTATAAGACAGCCGAATACAGCGAAGGCCCTCCTGCAAGCGCTACAATTGTTACCTATGAGCTCAAAATCGACAGTGTGCTGAGCGATCTGGATAAAGATCTAAACCGGATGCTCACCTCCAGGGCGGAGCTGGGGGCAAAATACAATTATCTCGGGCTTGTCCAGAAGCGTTTGAGCAGCAATAGCACAGTCTTTACAGAATTATTGAGCAAGAATGAAGATATAGACCTCGACAAGGCGGCCATCGAACTGATGTCTGCAAAAACAGTTTACCAGGCATCTTTGGCATCCGGCGCACAGGTCATACAGAACAGTTTACTGGATTTTATCCGTTAGGAGGGATTTTTGAATGGCTTCAATTCAAAGCACCAACAATAACAGCAATGTAAATACAAGCCGAATAACCGGTCTGGTAAGCGGACTGGATACCGATGCCCTTGTCAAATCGATGATGGATGCTGCAAGAATTCCGCTGAATAAGCTTTACCAGCAGAAACAGCTGGCTGAATGGAGAAGGGATGCCTACAGGGAAGTTTCCAATTCCCTAAGGGCTTTTAATGATAAATATTTCGATATATTGAATAAAGACAGCTATATGCTCTCAGCATCGACTTACAAAGCTTTCAAAATCAACAACAGCAACAGCTCTGCGGCAGCTGTCAGCGCCAGCAGTAGCGCTATGGCGGGGACGCATACGCTGGTTGTCAATAATCTGGCGACCTCGGCTTCCTACAGCAGTGCTTTACAGGTCACCAAGGGAGTCACGGCCTCCTCTGCCGCCAATTATGCAGATGCTGTCGGAAAAGATTTTAAACTGACCCTGGATGGCCAATCCTATACCATTACTATAGACGAGACCGTCACAGATCTTTCGAGCCTTCAAGCTCTCGTTGATAAGCAGGTAGGCGGCGGCAAGGTGCTTCTGTCGGAGGATGCAGGCGGCTGCCTCAATATTTCTGAGGTTGCTGATTCAGGTGTGTACGGCATTTCTGTAAGCGGCGGCACCACCAGTGCATTAAGTGATTTAGGGTTTGCTTTAGGTGATAATTTAAGCAACCGGCTGAATAAATCCGATACTCTGGTTCAGGTTTCCAAGAAGATGGCTGACGCCTTTACCTTTGACGGAGGCGGTTATGTCAATCTGACGATCAATGGAAAAGCCTTTGCTTTTTCTGCCACCATAACGCTTCAGGAAATGATGGATAAAATTAATGATTCCGATGCCGGCGTTACCATGAAATATGATGACATGGCAGATACTTTCAGTCTTATTTCCGAAAAAACCGGCGCTGGCAATACCTTGAGCATCAGTGAGACCGGGAGCAGTTTTTTGACAGGCGCCAGGGTCACTCAGTATACCGAGGGCAAAGATGCAGTCATCACACTGGACGGGCAGAAAATAACCAGAAGCAGCAATACCATCACCAAAGACGGCATTACCTATAAGCTGCTGCAGGAAAGTACGGAGGAGCAGATTATTTCTTTATCCAGTGATACCGACGCAGTCTACGATAAAATCGTCAATTTTATTAACGATTATAATAAGCTGGTAGAAGATCTGAACAAGAAAATCGATGAAGAATACGACCGGGGTTACCCTCCGCTGACAAGTGAGCAGAAAGAGGACATGACCGACGAAGAAATAGAAAAGTGGGAGGAAAAAGCAAAAACCGGATTGCTGCGAAATGATACCACCATACAGACCCTGCTGACCAGAATGCGCCAGACTGTTTATAGCGTTGTGGACGGCGTAGGTGTCACCTTTACCAAAATCGGTATTACCACCAGCAAAAATTACGAAGACAAGGGCAAGCTGGTCATTGATGAGAAAAAATTAAAAGAAGCCCTGGAAGAGGATGCGGATAGCGTCATGAACTTATTTTGCAGATCTTCCACATCCTATCCCGGCTTAAGCACCGTCCGCTCCCTGGATTCGACCCAGAGAAGCATCAGGACTGCTGAAGAAGGCATTACTTTTCGGTTGTTTGATATATTGCAGGATAATATATCCACTTACAGAAACAGTGCAGACAGAAAAGGAACACTTATAGAAATGGCAGGCTTTGCGGGGGATTCCTCGGAGTTTAATAATATTATCAACGATAATATTGACGATTACCAGGACAGAATTGACGAAATGCTGGTTAAGCTTGAAGATAAGGAAGAATATTATTACAATATGTTTTCAGTAATGGAAAGCTATATCAATACCATGAATTCGCAGCTTAGTATACTGCAGTACTTTTCATCGGGAGGCTGATTTAAATGGATAATGCCTGCAGCGCTGTTGAATTGCTGAGACAAAAGCTGGAGCTCGCCAGAGAAATATATGAAAACACCGTCGTACAGTCTGCGGTTCTGACTGAAAAGGACTATAATTCTTTAAACGATCTGCTGGCAGAAAGGCAGAAATATATTGACCGGTTCGCGGCTCTGGATAAGCTGTGCAAAGAAAATCAGGAAGAGAATACCGAGGAGTCCGCCGAGCTGAAACATTTAATAAAGTCAAAGATGGAAGAGGTGTTCAAGCAGAGCAGCGCCAATATTGAAAATGCCAGGAAGCTGCAAAGCCAGTGGTCCGAATCCATCCGGCATATAAAAACAGGCGAGACGGCTTTAAAAAAAGGTTATTACAGGCAGATCCCGCAGCAATATGGGTACTTTTTTGATAAAAAAGTCGGGAAATAATTTTTAAAAAGCCGGTCAAAAAATCTATTTTCAAAAATTAAATAAGATGCATAAAGTGCAAAATACAAGAGCCGAGGCTGTTTATGCCAGGCTCTTTTTCATTTCCATATGACTATGAAGGGCCGCATCGGCTTTAAACACAGGTGAATGACCTGATTTCTCCTAAATCCAGTCCCCAGTATACCCAGTTAAATCCGGTCCATCTATAACCGGCTATCGATCTGGGGCCGACAAAAGTAGGGAAATACCAGAAGGGTCTCTGGTAGGTCCAAATATAGGTGAACCGGAAGAGGCATCGGCTCATTGCACCGGGGTCCACCGCAAAAACACCTGCGGGCTGGCCGGGAATGTAGGCTGGAGGGGGGCCTGACGGAGGACCGAATTGCTGAGGGTATTGAGAATATTGGGGATACTGAGGGTTATATGGGTATGACGGATATGGCCTGAAAAAGGGTACGGGAAAGAAAAATCTTAAAAAATCAAAGGGAAATCTGCGATCCCTATCTCTATCTCTATCTCTATCCCTATCCCTATCCCGGTCTCTGTCACGATCTCTGTCCCTATCTCTATCCCTGCCCCGGTTTCTGTCTCTCCGGTCTCTGTCGACTTGCGGAAACATATTGTCTCCTCCTTTCATGCTTTCAATATAATATATGGTCAAGCCTTTTAATCCGCCACAACAGCCTCTCCTTCTTTCAACTTTCTTTGCTCTGTCCTCCAAGAGTTTTTTCGGGTTTCGGCTGACGTTTTGAATAAAAGGCTGATCAAGAAATATGTGAATCAAATGATTTTGTTTTGGAAAGTATAGAAAATGAAAATCATGCCAACTTATTTATACTGGCAATACGAGGAGTGTGAAAAATGTTAAGAACGCGTACAGGAAAATTTATATGCTTTCTGGCGGCAATTTCCGTGCTGTTGTCCGTGGGACTGGCAGCATGCCGCGATGGCTCCAAAACTAAAAATAATCTTGGCATTGCTCTTATAACTTCTGCTGCCGGCGCCAATGACAACGGCTACAATGAATCAGCCATTGCAGGTCTTGAAAAGGTAAAGAAGGATATGGGAATTGCCTATAAGGTTGTTGAGGCGACAGATATCCCCGGCAGCCTTGAACAGCTGGCAGCAACGGGGTACAAGCTTATTTTCAGTCTGGAATACAATTTTGACGCCCTTATTAACGGCGTAGGAGGCAATAAGCCCATTGCCGAAAAATACCCCGACACAACCTTTGTGGTCTTTAATGACAATCCCAATGTCAATGCCAATGGCAGCGTGAAGCACCAAAATGTTATTTCGGTATTGTTTGATGTTCACGAAGCTTCCTTCCTTGCAGGGGCTTTGACCACACTGGTCAATGAAAATGCCTCTACGCTGTTTAGTGCAGCGGACTATTCTTTTACGACCGGGGATAAGGGCCGGAAGGTCGGATTTTTGGGCGGCACCAAGTCAAATGGCATCACTGTTTTCAGCTACGGCTTTGCGGAAGGCATCAACTATGAAGCCAAAAAGCTGGACGTAAAGTATACCTATTACAGTGACTATAACGCAGGCTTTACCGATTCGGCGGCAGGGGCGACAAAAGCAAATACCTATTATTCTGACGGCGCCAATGTAATCTTTACGGTAGCCGGTGCGGTGGGCGACGGGGTTGACGCGAAAGCCAAGGAAGTTAAAAAGCTTTCAATAGAGGTGGACGCTAATAAAGACGCGAATCAGCCCGGCCATATTCTGACAAGTGTTCTTAAAAATACGGAGGTCCCGGTTTTTAAGATTTCCGAACACTTCAAAAACAACACCATGGCTGAGGTCCGGGGCAAGGTACTAAGCTACGATTTGGCTTCCAAAGCGACAGGCATTACAGATTTAAGCGTCATTGAAGGAAAAATTCAGTCTGGCGGACGGGCCAAGTGGGATGAAATAAAAGCTGAACTGAAAGATATCTCAAAAAAAATTTCCGGCGGCGAAATCAAAGTGACCGATGCCCAGGCTGGGGAGACCTTTGACAAAACCAAGCTGACAAATTTGAATATGCCCAACGATTAGACAGGAAGCATAGGGACGGCATTTTCGCGCCTCCTTTTTGAGCGCGGGAACCGTCCTTTTCTTTTCGGTTACCAAGGAGCAAGGTATGGCTGTAATTCAAGCGGTTGATCTTACAAAAAAATATGGGGATTTTATTGCAAATGACCATATCAATCTCTCCATCGAGCAGGGGGAAATTACCGCCATTGTGGGTGAGAACGGAGCCGGTAAAACGACTCTCATGAATATGTTCTATGGATTGCAGCGCCCCACGGGCGGGGAGCTTTATATAAGGGAAAAGCAGGTCAACTTCAATTCCCCCCTGGATGCCATCAACCAGGGGCTGGGCATGGTGCACCAGCATTTTAAGCTGGTACCCAGCCTGACGGTCTTTGAGAATATCATGCTGGGAGTTGAAATCAACAAGAAAATTAAACTTGCAAAGAACGTCAGGGTAAATAGCCCCATCATCAATGCCCGGAGCGAAAGGGATGAGGTTCAGAAGATTATCGATGCCTATAAATTTGAATTGAAGGCCGATGATATTGTAGAAAACATTTCCATTGGAGCCAAACAACGTGTGGAAATTTTAAAAATGCTCTATCGCAATGTGGATATTCTCATCCTTGACGAGCCTACCGCAGTACTGACACCCCAGGAGGTGGATGAGCTTCTCCTCAACATGAGGGAATTGAAGAAAAAAGGCAAGACCATCATACTAATCACGCACAAGCTCCGGGAGGTCATGGATATCAGTGATAAAGTCATTGTCATCCGAAGAGGAAAGGTAGTCGGTACAAAGAACACCGCTGAAACCAATCCTACCGAGCTGGCCGCTATGATGGTGGGCAGGGATGTTATTCTGGACGTAAACAGGGAATTTAAAGACCTGAAAAGCAATAGGGTTGCCTATAAGGTGACTGATATTTCTACTGAAACAGCGCCTGGCAAAAAATGTCTCGACCGAATCAGCTTTGAAATCCGGGAAGGTGAAATATTAGGAGTCGCGGGCGTTGAGGGCAATGGCCAGAGTCAGCTGGTCAGTGTTCTCTCGGGGCTTATGGTGGCAACGGAGGGGTCGGTGACCCTTTATGACAAAGACATCACCAACCGGTGGCCGGAGCGGCTCCGGCGGGAAGGCATCGGAATTATACCGGAAGACCGGTATGCTCAGGGACTTTGCAAGGATATGACCCTGGGGGACAATCTCATCAGCGGATATCACCAAAAAAAGGAGTTTTGCCGATGTGGCCTTCTCGATAAGCATAATATTGCTAAAAACAGGGATGAGCTCATAGAGCAGTACGATATCCGAATTTCTGACCGGGAGGGCAAGGTATCCCAGCTTTCCGGGGGCAATGCCCAAAAAATCATTATTGCCCGGGAGTTTGATTCGGATCCCAAGGTGCTGATTGCAAGCCAGCCTACCAGGGGTGTGGACATCGGATCCATCGAGTTCATCCATAAAAAAATACTGGAGCTGAGGGATCAGAATAAGGCCATATTGCTGGTTTCCAGTGAATTGAGCGAAATTATGAATTTAAGCGACAGGATCATTGTTATGTATAAAGGAAAAATCGTGGGAGAGGTTGAAGGCAGGGAGGCCGACAGCAGCCAGCTGGGCCTTTTGATGGCGGGAATCACCCCCGACGGCCGGAAGAAAGCGGGGGAGAAAAATTGAATCAAAGACGCTGGCTAAGCAACTTTCTAAGTGTTCTGTCACCGGTTGTTCTGACACTGCTCTTAGGCGGGATCATTATTACAGCCATTGGGGAAGATCCGGTTTTGACCTATTCCGTCATGATCCAAAGATCTCTTTTCAGTTACAGCGGAATTTTAAAAACCCTGCACTTTGCTGCGCCGCTTATATTAACCGGGCTTGCCATAGCCATCACCTTTAAGGCCAATATATTTAATATGGGTGTTGAAGGACAGGCTGTTTTAGGGGCATTCTTTGCGGGTGTGGCGGGATTTAGCTTTACCCGTCTTCCGCCTGCCCTCCATATTGCGCTCTGCCTTTTAGCGGGAATGGCCGTAGGCGTTTTGTTCGCCCTGATTCCGGCGATATTGAAAGCCCGGTTTAAAGTGGATGAAATGGTGGTTACGCTGATGCTCAACTATGTTGTGGTCGAGATCACCAAATATCTTTCCCAGGGCGTATATAAGGACCCGGCCTCCGGTTATGTCTCCACTTATGCCATCCGGGAAAGCGCCATGTTCAAAAAAATATTTAATTCGGATATTACAGGCTTTTTCTTTATCTCGCTTGTGGTTTTTGCCATCATGATCGTGGTCTTTAAAAAATCAAAGCTAGGCTATGAAATTACGGCCATTGGATTGAACCCTGAATTTGCAGAAGCAACGGGTATGGATGTCAGAAAAAAAATTCTTGCTATTATGATTTTAAGCGGTGCCATGAGCGGGCTGGCGGGAGCCGGGTTCCTGATGAGCGAAAAATATCGCTATACATTGGATTTTTCTGGTTCTCCCGGCATTGGCTGGGATGGCATGCTGATTGCGCTTCTGGGCGGACATAATCCTGTTGGTATTGTTGTTGCGGCTGTTTTTTACTCTGCGCTGAAGACCGGAAGCGACTATATCGGTCTGTTCACCAATGTTCCCAAAGAAATTGTCGGTGTCATCCAGGGAATCCTGATTCTATTTCTGTCGGTCCGGTTTATTGACAGCAGATTTAAGGTGCTTGGGCGGGTCAAGGCGCTGGTCAGGAGCCATGGTGTATCGGGCAGCGGAGAATAAGAAGGGAGAAGGAGCGTTTTGAATTTACTGAACAGCATTTTATATGACACGATTTATCACAGCACTCCTCTTATATTGGCCGTATTGGGAGGGCTTTTCGCCCATAAGGCAAACGTTCTGAACATCGGCCTGGAAGGCATGATGCTGATGGGCGCCTTTGCCGCCACACTTTTTGTCTATTTGACGGGAAGCCTCTGGCTGGGAATCTTGATCAGTATCCTGTTGACCCTGGTTCTGGGTCTTATTTTTTCTTTTTTCGGGGTAACCTTAAAAAGCAATTTTATTATTACAGGATTGGGCATCAATATTTTCGTTCAGGCGTTCAGTTCGTTCATACTCAAATTTATGGCCCTTTCCAATATCAATGTCAGTAACATCATCAGTGTTTCAGCCCTTAAGATAGAGCTGCCCGTCATTCGGGATATTCCTTATTTAAGCAGCCTTTTAAGCGGGCACACCGCAATTACGTATCTTAGCCTGATCCTGATACCGGTAGTCAGCATCATCATGTTCAGAACCAAATTCGGAGTCTATGTGCGGGTGGTGGGCGAAAATGAGGAAGCTGCTAAATCGGTGGGCATCAGTACGGTGAAAATGCGCTATATAGCGGTTTTGATTGGGGCGGTACTCTGTGCGCTGGCGGGAGCCAATCTGGCCACTGAACGAATGGCTCTTTTCACCAACGGCATGACATCGGGCAGGGGATTTATCGCGATAGCCGCCATTTACTGCGGCAGGGCAATGCCCGTAAAGTCAACGGTTTATGCGCTGATTTTTGGTCTTGCCCGGTCTCTGGCCATTAATTTAGGCCTTTTTGCGGGCCCCGTTTCCGGATTATTTGAAATTGTCCCATATTTGATGATTGTTATAGTACTCTTTGCGGTATCCGCCTTCGAAGCTTCACATTCCCGGATAAGGGGGTTTAAAAATGGCTAAAACAGCGCTTCTCATTGTGGACATGGTCAAGGATTTTACCGATCCCGACGGCCGGGTGTTCTATCCGCAAAACAGGGAGATCCTGCCCAGAATTAAAAAGGTTCTGAAAGCCTGCAGGAAGCGTGATATTCTCATTATTTTCTTCCGGCACAGCTACAGGAAGGACAAATTTGACAAGAATCTTCTAAATATGAGACCCAATTGCATTGAGGGGACCGGGGGGGATGAAATCGATCCCATGCTGGAGGTAGACCCGGCCAAGGATTATGTGATAAAAAAACGAAGGTATAGCGGTTTTGTGGGAACTGATCTGGATATGGTATTGCGGGAGCATGGCATAGAAAATACCATCATTACAGGAACAAAAACCAACTGCTGTATCAGGGCCACGGTAACCGATGCCTATTACCTCAACTACAACGCAATCGTGGTATCGGATTGTGTGGCCACCAACGACGAGACCGTAAACCAGGTCCATCTTACCGATATCCGCAAATATCTGGGAAAAGTGATTACTTCCGAGGAATTGTTTGGCATGTTGGAAAAAGGAGAGCTGTAATATGCAGTACGATGTTCTGACCAGCGGCTATGTCAGCCTGGATCGTATCATCAGGGTCAAAACCCCTTTAAAGACAGGATTTACCTCTCTAATTGAGAACAGCGATAATGCAAAAATCAATTATGGCGGCTGTCCTGTCAACATCGCATTTTTATTGGCACGTATGGGAAACAAAGCCCTGCCGCTGATAAGAGTGGGCGAGGATGAGGAAGAGACTGGGCTAATGGCTTTTCTGGCCGGCGGCGGTGTCTGCACCGAAAGCATCGAGGCCGTTAAAGGCGAGACCACAAGCAACTGCTACCTGATTGCTGACACTGAAAACAACCATATTACTATTTTCTATCCAGGGGCCATGGATAAAAAATATGCCGTCCCCATGCCGGATGGATTCTTTGAAAACACGCGGATGGGCGTTTTAACGGTAGGATCCTATGAGGACAATCTGGAATTTTTCAGAAAGTGCAAAAAGTATAAGGTTCCCCTGGTATTCGGCATGAAATGCGATCTGGAAGCGTTTCCCAAGGATTTTTTTAAGGAGGTTCTTAAAGAGAGCCACATTATTTTTTGCAACGAGGCTGAACGCGGGGAAATTGAAGACGCGCTGAACCTAAAATCCATCACAGAGCTTTTTGGCACAGGCAAAACAGAGATTATCATTACCACCCTGGGCAAGAAGGGCTGTATTTTCTATCACAAGGCCCGGGGGGGAATGGACACGGGCTCAGTGGCCGCGGCTGAATTTGGCAAGGTAGTGGACACCACCGGGTCAGGGGATGCTTTTATGGCGGGCTTTATCCACGGATATCTGCAGCGTAAAAGCCTCAGGGAATGCTGCTGTATGGGCAGCGTGATGGCGTCCTTCATCATTGAAAAGGTAGGCTGCCTCACCAATGCCCCCAGCAAGCAGGGGTTTATAAAGAGATATGAGCAATTTATGCGGCAGGAGAGTATAGAAAGCAGCAATAAGGACCGTCTTCAGTAAAGGAAGTGAACAGCTATGAGCACATTATATCTAAAGGCAGATTCTTCAGCCATCGCCCCCTATGTGATCTTCTCAGGGGATCCGGGGCGTGTGGATATGCTATCGGAGTATCTGGATAACCTAAAGCCGGTGGCCTATAACAGGGAGTTTAAAACCTATACCGGAACCTATAAGGGGGTGCCTGTAACGGTGACTTCAACGGGTATCGGAGCGCCGTCGGCAGCCATTGCCATGGAAGAGCTTTTTGAATGCGGCATGAAGGTGGCTGTGCGCATGGGCACCGTCATGGGTCTTAAGGATGATATGCTTGGCAAATTCTTCATACCCATGGGCGCCATGCGGGAGGAGGCGACCAGCAAAACCTATGTTCCAGTTTCCTACCCGGCAGTGGCCGATGTGGAGCTGGTGAACTGCATGAACAAAAGCGCCGTGCAAAACGGAAGGCAGTATGTCAACGGCATTAACTGCACCATGGACGGATTTTACAGCCAGATGCGGGAATCCAGGCTCACCGGCATCATGAAAACAGAGATAGGGGATACCTTTGCC
>ENA-UOOK01003808-UOOK01003808.1-fermentation-metagenome-genome-assembly--contig:-NODE-3808-length-16760-cov-6.052858_pt1 | contig 16760 bp, 25 predicted proteins | sample MGYA00245777_ERZ724023 | MGnify/ENA primary metagenome ERZ724023 (study PRJEB28704, sample SAMN03018312) | fermentation metagenome | biome: anthropogenic terrestrial biome; feature: soil; material...
GATGATACAACACTATAACGTACCAGTTCTTACATATAGTTCTTCGGCTTTTTTTCTCGCTATCACCGCCTCTTTTAAAGTCTTAAATCTCCCAATAAATTTTCGGTTTTTATCTCTAGTTATTTCTACTTTATAATATTTGTCATATTTGTAAACACCCCTTATGCCTGTGCTGCTCCTATTGGATGCACCCTTGTTTTGTTCTTGTATAAAATAGGTTGCCCATCTGCAATTTTCAGGTGAATACGGTTTTGACGAATCAATGCGGTCTAATGTCAATCCATCTTCATATCCATTAGATAAAGCCCATTTAAGGAATGAATTGAAGTCATTACGCCATTCATCACATACAGTCACACCTTTGCCACCGTATCTTTGGTAATTGTCGGCTTTATGGTTGTAACATCTATAATTCATCTGCTGCCAAATACCTCTAATTCGTGGGTATTTAACCGTATTGCCATTATATTTTTTTCTGTTACGATTCATTGTTTTCTCTCCTGTTTTTATTTCTGCTTTTTAAAAAAAGGCATGAAAAAAGGAAGGGGTAAACAGCAACCCTTCCTTCGGATAGCTAGTCCGTCATGCCAAAATATTTAGCTCACACATTAGTCCTTATGCGACTTAACTTAAGGTTATTTCAAGCTCGTTTATCCTGTCACGTAATGTCTGTCGTTCAGTATGTAATACAGCAATATCATACGGCATTTCAAGCCCCGCAAGCTGACATTCAGAGCATTTTATAACTTTGTAATCTGTTTGTTCCAACTCAGCTTTGAGCCTTGTGATTTTCTGTTCAGGCGTTTCGGTTGGTGTTGGGTCGTGTGCGTCAATAACTGCCTGTACTGCCGTCATATTTGTGTTGTCAGCAAAGGCTATCCACGTGTTTTCTGCTATGTATTTACCTTCTGCAGCATCATGCGTAACTAAAACAGGGATAATTCCTGCTCGTATTAATTCATCGTGCAGTTTGTTTGGATTAACGTTATTTACTACCATGTTTATCCCACCTTTACAGCTATAAATTGAGGGGTATAGATTGGAGTTATATCTAATGCACCTCCTGATGTTTGTGTTACCCGAATACTAATAGTGTCATTCACTGCCAAAGTACTAATACCGATAGCTGTCATCATCAATGCGCCATAACTAACAGCATGCAAAGTTGGAAAGGCTACTGGTGCAACATCTGAGTTTTTTTGAATTTTAATGGATCTTGTTCCGCTAGTGCTAGCAGCAAAATTTATAGTAGCAATAATTAAATATCTGCCAGCCGTCTTGCACGTAAACACGGTATTGCTTGCGGCATCAAACATTGCATCATTGTCTAAAACCTCGACATTCCAAACTAGTACTGTCGATGTACCATTTGGAATAGACTGATTAGCATTATTGTATACCATTGCAGTAGGTACAATGTGGGGCGTCTTATCTGCCTTATGTGTAAGATAGTCGTCAAGATATGCCTTAACAGTTTCTTTCAAATATGTCCGGATTTCAAACGGCATTTCGTTTAAATAATCACGCCAAATTTCTTCACTTGGCGGGTTCTGCAAGTAATGGTTCACATCTCTATGCCCCAAAGGATGTGTAAACTCAAATTCTGGTATTGGCATATAATCACCTCGTTTCTCCGTCCAGACTGTATTTAATAACCAAGCTCATTAATGAAAGATTGTTATTGAGTTCGTTATTACTAAATTCAATCTGAAAACGGATAATTTTGTTTAGTTTTGGTTCTTTCATGATCGTAACTGCAAATGTGTAAACTGCGTAGGTATAATCAGCATAAGAGTATCCTTTGTAGGAATAGCTTTTTGTTTTGATTAGTTCGCTATCAATCTGCGTGTCATTATCTGTTATAAATTTAATATCAAAGGTTGTATTCGTTCCTGCCCGTGTCTCAAACCATATCTTTGAAACGGTCTTTTCCCACTCTGCAAGGTCGAAATTAAACACCTTTGACCGCCATACTCCGTTAATAGGTTGTCCAAAGTCGTTATAGTTCGGAATGAATTTTACTAGGTTACCTGTCTCTCTATCACCGTAATAAAGTTCACGATCGATAATTGCAAAGCAAGCGGCGTTTATGTTTTCATAGTAGAACCATTTCAACATATCATCAGCCATACCAGGGCCATAGCCTTGAAGTTTGTAGTCCCATACCCACACTTTAGAGCCGACACATAGCCAATACTTGCCGCCGAAATTTACAGAAGAAGCTTTTGCAAGGTTTTCTTTTGGTTCGTCCAATAGCCCTGGTCTGAATGAAGCACCGTCTACATTTGCAGACAGCGGCTTAACGTTCTTTTCATTTTCAAGTACGGTTGATTGTATCGTGTTTACTCCGTCTCTTGTATGGCAAAACACCGGAGCATCTTGGACTATCTGAATGCTTCCGGGCATATTACAGCCTGTTTGGGCGTTCATACTCTTAACCGGGAATGTTGACTTACCTGTCGCTGCATCATACTGATAGTTGATATTGAAAATTGAGCTATCTTTGAAGATGTCCAGCATTCCGTATTGTTTTTTGAATCCGGTTATAGGCTCATAGTCTGAACCAATACGATTATAGGAGTTTTCAGGGAAATATTTAAAGTCTTTTTGAGGATCCCCGGTAAGTCCTGACCATCTGTATAAGTTCCCCTCGCCACCAGCAATAAACATTCTCGAATCGTTCGTTGCCCCACCATAAAGTTCTGACATGGTATGTTTCAATACCTTGTCTACAAATCCGGCTTGTGTTGCCTTGGCCGATATTTTAACGTCATTAGTGTCTACGGTTCCCACCGGTGCAATATTAAAAGTCACTTTGCCGGTTGTCCTATTAACTGAAAAATCTGTACCCTCAATTGGCGTGGCAGCTCCTACAACTTCAATCATCACTGTGTCCGGGTCCAAATTATCGAGAGGAAGAACATACTCAACAGCTGTGGAATCCGATCTTGATGTAAACCAAACCTCAAACCAACCTGTCAATAGATTAAACTCTTGATAAGCCGTACCGCCTCCGGACGGTGCGCGGCCTGTTAACAGAATAGGTTTATAGGCTGAATCTTTACAGTGCGAAGCGGTTACACCGTCAAACTGAATGTATTGTGCGCCGTTTTGGTATAAGAGTTTATCGCTGAAAGTAGAAAAATGTCCGTCTTGGTCTGCAAGGCCTGACATTATTTCAGTTTCAATATCAGTTTCCGGGTCCCAGGTGCTTAATGAGGTTCCATGTGCCGCTACAACTACGCCTTTATACAGTCCGTTATATAAGGCGTGAATAGGTCCACTAGCGAATGTATGTACTACTTCTTGGCCTGGTCTCTTGGTTAGTGCTCCCCTATCGTCTGCGCATAGATTGAGCATATAAGGGCTTTGGTTTGGGCTTATTTGTAGTTCGTTATATTTAACATTCAACCCGCCATCTATGGTGTTCATTCGCATTTGTTGTGGTTGCTGTGGAGGTGGAATATTTACTTTTTGAGCCTGATACATATTATCACCCTCAATAGATTGATTGGATTTGCTGTGCTACTGGTGTCGCGAGTTGAGCACTGATATTCTGTAATTTTGTCCGGTACTCACCTAAAAGCATTGATTTAACATTACTCTTAGCTTCGTCACATACATAGGCGGCGATATAGTAAGGAATCAAATGGTGGGCCTTGGGGTCTATCTCATATTCGTAACTATCAGGAGTTGCGGCAGTTATTATCTGAGGCCGTTTGAAATAGTGGATATCAAACTGACCTGTCAAGAACCAATTGATAAGAATCTTCTTGTTTTCGGTTTTCTTATAGTCGCTTGTTTCTTGGAGCTGTCTCTGATCGTACCATCTAAGGATCTTGTCAAACTCCATATAATCATCGGGCATATCATACGATACGTGAGATCCATACACCGGAACGTCTGCATCTGTAGCGAATGGATAAGGATATAACGCCCTGTTTCGGATAGAGTAAGGATAAGGCCCCGAAAATACTAATTGAGTTAGGCTTGTCTTATTTACAGGGGTTATATTGCCTTTATAATTTGTAAATTGGTTTATATTTGTGACTTCAACCGTCTTAAATATCTGTCCATCACGTTTGATATAAACCGTACAAGGTCTGTCTACCTCGAAAGAATAAGAGTTTGCCCCTACCGCGGAATAAACCTTATCTTCGTCAAGGTGCATTTCCAGGTCAAAACCCGTGTGCATACCTAAAAGGTTTTTAATAGGATTCTGCGTGACCGACATTACAGCCGGAATTTTAACATACTGAGCAATTTCCATTTGGGCTGCATTTGCTACAGGTGGCATTAAAAGAATCTTATCTTGATAGTTACCGTCACTCGGGCTTATCAGTACGCCTTTTTTAGAATAGTCTTGCAATAGCTGAATTGCTTGGACAAAACTTTCACCTTTGGTCATTTAATCACCCCTTTTGGGAAAAGCCCCAGTTAAGGGGCTTATTTTATTTCAATCTCTTGAGACATTTTTTCTTCTGCTTCAATGGTGTTCTGATATGAGCTATTCCACAGATCAGCTACTGACTGAGGGACTTTCAATTTCTTTCCTACTGCAAGCCAGATTTGATTTCCATTAATACACAAGAATTTTTCTTTTGCGGGGTTCTGTTTATCGAACGGTATCATCAACGGGGTTAATTCTTCACCAACGAATAAACCACCTGCGACTGTTCCCCATTTTTCAGTATCCTTTGTTATCTTTGCCATTGTTTTCACTCCTTTCATAATAAAAAGCACCCTTTTAGGTGCTTGATTTTAGTACTTTTTTATAAAAATTTTGAATTTTAATATTTTCTGAACTGTCCTGTAAATCTTTTAAGTGCGTTTTGATGTGGCATGTATTACACAATGTCTTAAGGTTATTTAATTCATCTTTCCCGCCCTTGGTCCTAGGTGTTATATGGTGGACAACTAGATGAACATTTTCTATGCCGCATTCACAACACTTTTGCTTGTCCCTCAGTAATGCTATTAATCTTAGCTCTTTCCATTCTTTTGAATCGTAATAATCTTCATCATAATCGTCATTTCTTTTGAACTCTCCCATACATTCATAAGAACAGAAATTATATTGGTTACTTGTTAGCCTATAATTGTATCTGAGGAAGTTCTTGCCGCAATTGTCGCAAGTGATGTATTTCCTTTTACCTGTTTCTCTTGTTTTCAAATCCTCAAATTTACAATCTTTAGAGCAGAATATTCTTTTATGTTCCATACTCGGAGGGACATAAAACTTTGCGCCACAAGCAGGACATACTTTTTCAACCTTTTTATCCTGGTATTTTAATGAACATGCATGTGAACAAAAATGATGTTCACTTCTGTCAACTTGATTTTTCGCCTTATAATGTGTTTTCCCACATGTTTCACATATCAGCTTTACTTTTTTATTCCTATTTTCAAATTTGCACTTGTTGGAACAAAAGTGGTGTTTATCGTTTTTATAATGAGAATGTGTTTTTTTAAACTCAATCCCGCATTGTTCACATTTTACAATAACTAAATTACTTCTTGCTGTTCTTGAACATAATCTTGAACAATAGTGGTGCGTTGTTCTATTAACTTCTGCTTGGCTTTTCTCAAATTCATTTCCGCACTGTTCACATTTAACTAACAAAACAACCCCTCCTTTAGTATTATTATACCATTGGAGAGGTTATTTATCAACTGCTAGTTTAGTTAAGCATCTAATACTTCTAGCCTAAGTATAGCTGCTTCCTGTAAACGAACTGCGGTGAATGTTGACTTCCACGCTACTGTGGAATAAAGAGCCATTGGGTTCTCGGTGTTGCCATCGGTATAAACAAGGATTTCAGGCTTTGAAGAACCTGCGACATCAGGAATACCGAAAGCATCTGCACCTATGATGATAATTGACTTTCCTGCGAGGTCAGATGTTGCGCCACCGTCTGCAAAGGTCGGAGCCGTGGTTGCTTCCATGAAGTAGATTCCATAGAGCTGACCGACAATGCCCTCTTCACGGTTTGAAGTATCAACATAGGTGTTCTGATCTTTCCATTCCTGCAGATTGAAAAGCTGGGTTACGGTGTCCGGGTGAACAAATGCAAGGTATCCCATCTTACCGTTAGGCAGTTTGATTTTCTTGACATTGTTCTTTACCATCGTTGCACGGGCTTTCTGAATCTCGGCTGCGGTGATTTTGTCACCTGCGGCAAGTGTTGCCCTGGAAGCTCTGTTGTTGGCAAACTGTGCGTTGGTTCCGGCGGCAAGGATATCTCTAACGATAATATCCATCGTCAGACCTGCATGATCGCCAAACAATCCCGATACTTCGGTAATAAGCGGGTCAAGGCCTACAAGGTCGATGAAGTCAGTCAACTTGGTATATGTACCGAACTGTTGCACGGTTGCAGATACCTTGTTAATGGTAAGATCGATACCGTCAGGCGTTACGCCCTCGGTAATTGCTGTTTTGGTTACTGCGGGCATTTCCAAGCGTCTCCATGAAGTTGTTGCACCGGCATGACGAGGGATAGTAGTCTTTTTGCCGTATTTCATGAAGAAAATTGAATCATGCAATCTTTCAAGTAGTGTTCTCTGGTAAAACTCTGCGTTTTCGGCGGTCAACCTATTATTGCTGCCGTCTGATGGGGTTGTGTATGTTTGCAATTTAGCTGCCATTTAATCCACTCTCCTTAAAGTGTTTTTCTCTCACCCCTCATAACCTCTTCCTGCATCTTTCGGAAGTCGGCTTTTGACATGCTATATACGGACGGCTTTACGTTTCCGGCGCCAGCACTTAATGCCCCGGGTGATGTCTGAGCATTATTTGTGATTGATCGTATTGCTTCCTGTTGTCCTGCGGTTTTTTGGCTGTTTAATAAATCAGGGAGCTTTTTGTCAAGCAAATAATTAAATGCTGTTCGGTAATCTACCTGTGAGGTGCTTGCTATCTGTTTGACTTCGCTTTCCCATGACTTATAGAGTTCGCCTCTTATCGGGTCGTTTCTTAAGGAATTTTCCTGTTCCATCAAGGACTTTTCACGCTTCATAGAATCAAATTCTTGTTTCATAGTTACGTGTTCTTGATAGAATTGAGGGTCAACTCCTGCCTTTTGTGCTTCTTGCTCTGCCAATGCCGTTTGGTAATCCTCTTCCGTAAAGATTCCATACTGTCCGTACTGTTTTGCTATTTCATAATCTCGCTGCAGCTTTTCATTTCTTCTCCGCATCTCTGCAAATTGGGCATTGGTCTGAGCATCTTGTACCGGCTTCTGAGCGGCGGGTTCAGAATTTACACTTTCGCCTGTGGTCTGTACTTCTTCATTTGTGGTCTGAGGTTCAACGGTCACCTCTGGCTCTGCGTTTACAGAGTTTAAAATTTCGTCCATGTGTATTCTCCTTTGGGTTTTTGCGCTTCCCTAGCGTGAATTTGGGTATAGAAAAAGCACCCATTGCTGAGTGCCTAAATAACTTCTATTGTGCAGTTTTCATTTGTTGCGACTTCCCAATCGTCGGCAAGAATACCTGATATCGTAAACAAGATATCTTCCGAATCTTTGATATCAATTACCTTACCGTCTTTGCAGTGCATTTCGATTTTTCCATAATGATATTTCCAATAGCCGCCCCATACCTTACGCTTAATAGGTGTTCCAGCTATGAAATCAGCAAATAATGCTTTAAATGGCATGTTGATTCCCTCCTTTCGGGCATAAATAAAACACATAGCTTTTGCCATGTGCTAGATAAAGGATTTAGGCACTTGCATAATCTTCACAATATGCCCACTTGAAGCCTTTTGTTTGGTTTAATTTCCCTTGGCAGCACGACGTAATGTTCCCTTGGTGAAAACCAAATAACCGTGCAGCTTCTGACGCACCCTCAAACTTTCTGATAATTGTTCCTGTATTTGCGTCAATTTGGAATATAGGCCTATAACCACGGTCTTTATAAACCCCATCTTTATATAACTGAATTACAGTCTTTGATATCCGTTGTTTTCTTGTGCCCCAGTTCGAATTTTCTTTTGCAGTACACCATTGCAAATTTGAAACTTTATTGTTCAACTTGTTTTCATCAATATGATTTATTTCAGGATTCGATAATGGATTTTCTATGAAAGCTATCGCAACCATTCTATGTATGCTGCATGATTTTGCATTCCCCGCCTTATAAAGATTGACTACTTGATAGCCCTTATTTAGCTTTGGTTTCAAAGTTTTTAAGGTTATTGAATTTCTTATGTTTCCTAAATTGCTAACTTCATAATATCCATCATAGTCTTTAATATCTTTCCATTCTTCTTTTATTTTTCATTCCCTCCTTTAACCTACTCTGTGTGTAATGGTAGTAACCACTGTCAAAGGTTTTCCTAAGTCCTCTCCACCATAGTTAGGACATGGTTTCCAGTCATTTAATGGACTGGATTTGTTTGTGCATAGCATAGGCGAATTTGTGTAAATCTCTGTAGGTGTATCAGGGTTGTCGTCGCCTTTTGTCGTGTAATATTGTTTGCCGATTATAAGCGTACTACCGCATATTGGACACTTCATTTTGCACACCTCCAAACGTGTTTATAATTTGTTCTTGCAGTTCAGGGTCATTCTGGATAAGCTCTATTTCTTCGGGCGTCCGTTGGCTCATAAACTGCTCCATCTGGTTTTCGCCGTTTACAGGTTGTTGTTCTTGCATTCTCGCCTGTCGCATCTTCAAGAATCTATCTTTGAACGGTACGACATTCTTAGGTGCAAGCTCTAAATATTCCTCGGTGGTCATTTCCTGTTTCTCATAAAACATATTGAGTGATTCCATAACTAAGGCTTCGGAATACTGCGTTGATGGTCCAACATCAATCTTAAGGCTCATACCGATGTCGGAATATTCGGAACCTTGGAACACGTCCGGATATTCCTTGCCGTTCTCGTCTTTGAACCTTACAGGGCGTGGAAGATCATAATTGACTTTATAAAATTCCTCCCAAATAAGGCCGACATCTTCACAAAAGCGGTAAAAACGCTTTTTAATTGATTCTAATGGCACGCCTGCCGCTTTTTGGAGCATTGCGATACCGGCAGCAGTGTTATTTGAAGTATCTATATCACCTGTGGCGGCATCTTGGGCGGCACTCATTTGCTTGGTCAGGTCAATAAACTTATCTACAAGGCCGAATGTTTCACCACTGAAATTACCCGGCTGCATGAACTTGATATTGTCTCCGGCACCAGGCAGCATATCTGTGAGGATCTCGCCTATCTGGTTTGTGATGGTTTGTTTTAAGGATCCATACTTCGCAATTATCTTTGGGAAGGCTGTGTTTTGAGCAGAAAGAAGCATCATTGCCAAAAGCATATTGATTCCCTTTTGATTGGGTATAAGTCCCTCGGTGTCTCCTATGCCGTATATACACTTCTTGCGGTTCTTCCACCGCATGACGGCCACTGGATAGAGTTTTCTTCTTGTGTTAACTTCGGGCGCATAGGTTACTCCGGTTATCGTGCATTTTTCAAGATAGATATATCCGTCTTTCTTCGTGTAGCGAATAAGAATAGTGCATTTATCACCCTCTTTTAGTTCGTGTTGTGCGGCATCGTAACCCTCGTCTTTGGTTTCCTTGTCTCCTGTGATAAGTTCTATTTGCTCTTTAGGGACGTGATTCTTCTTTGCCTCTTCCTTTACTGTCTGAACCATCTCACGACTTGAGATGATGATATAGGGTTGTTTCTGCACGTCTTTATTTTGAGGATTGCCAAAAAACACGTTCATAGGGTCAAGTGCTTCGCCTCGCATTGCCCCTATTGCTTTTGTTTGAATCCCTGTTACCACATCGTTATCCATGTAGTAATGTGCTATGCCTGTACCTAGATTAGAAGCTGATTCCAGAACTTCTTCGTTTATTTCGTCCTGTTTTAAATCTTCCCAGGTCACATCAGCGTTCTTTGAAAACTTCTCTGCACCCTCTACAGCTTTTTGAAGTGGGTCGTTTGGGTCTATGCCGTTTTCACCTGGCTGCTGTGGCAACTCCTGTGCCGTGAAGTTCATTTTAATGTTTTCATTCATTACAGAGGCTACTTTGTGATTTTCTATGTAGTCGATGATGTTGAATACAGGTCTTGGAAGATTTCTTGTGGCTTCGGTTGCAGCTGGCCACTGGTCTGAAGCTTTGAATCTTTCGTACTCTGGCCAATTATCAGTAAATTGCATTGTTTTATGATATTGCAAGCCCTGTTTATACTGTTCGTTTATTTGTGAAGCGTTTGAACTCAACTATGTCACCTACTTTCTAGCCCCGTTCAGCCATTCATCAACTAACTGTGCTGTGGCTTTATTGGCATCTTCAACCTGTTTGTTTTCAATTACTTCTGTAATTGGATTGCTTAATACCGGTTCTTGTTTCTGCTCTGTCTGTATTTGCCATCTAAGCCCTAATTGGACTGATTTTATGGCACAAAAAAAGCCCGCCATAAATGCGAGCAATAAACCAAGAATTGTTAGCGCTGTATTCATTTGTTTTCCTCCCAGTCTTGACACTTGTCAGGGTTACACATATCGCCGTTAACTTCGCACCCCTCACCGTCATGGTTACCGCTGGAATCGTAATAATCGAATCTGTGCATGCAGTTTTCACAATCTTTTACCATTTGATATATTCTCCTCCCTCGTTATCGCTTGGACTCTGGAAGAACCAAGGCAGTTTCTTTTTCTTATTTGGAATTATCTCAGGTGTAGGTCTACCCGCTACAAAATAACGTATTGCATCAGGACCATGCGTCAGCTCGTGCGGTTGTGTTGCGACATCGTTAGGGTCCTTTTCATCTTTCTGTAACGCTGGCAAACAACGAATTAAATTCACGCAATTGTTGAATATATATAGATTTGTAGTTTTAATTGGTTCACCTGTTTGCTCGTCTACCGAATCATAAACCTGTAACCATTCTTTGAGGTTGTACCAACCTTGAACACGCTCATTATTCGCTTGCCACAACATTACTCCGTTTTCCATAAATATTTCTGCTGCGCTCTTGCCGGTGTCTTGTCTGCGATTCCACAAGTCGGGCGGTGCAGAAGTCTTAAATATATCCTCGTTAGTCATTTCCGTAATTCGTTGTGCTGCCTTTGAAATAATTAAATCGCTTTCGTAAAGTTCTTTGTAAGCATAACATTTCCCTTGCGGGTCTGTTGCAATCCAGTAACAAGCAAGCATATCTAAGCCATAGTCAAGCGCTCTTTCTCGTCTCCATTCACAGGGAATTATGAAAGGCTCAATAACATGTATATGTCTCTGGAATTCGCCAAAATAAGCGCCTTTGCCTTTTACAAATTTGCCCTCGGCAAGCATAGCGTACTGATCGGGGTCTGTATACTTTAATTCTTCAATGTCTGCTCTTTGCTCTGCTGTCAAGTATGGGTTATCCCAGTGAGTAGACACGACTATGATACAGGGTATTGATACAACTTCTGTTTTTCCCTCGTTTTCTAATTCGACTGTAATGTGTTTTTCAAATACCTTTGGCCTGCCATCTGAAAATTTCTCAAAAACTTTGTCCGGTTGTCCCTCAAAAAAGTATTGATTTATAAAGCCATCTGAATTGATCGGGTTAAGAGTGAGGAATAGTTGTCTGTTTTCGTCATTCCCGCCTCTTAGTTGCATTCTCAAGGCTTTAAATTGATTGTATGTTATGTTCTCAGCTTCTTCATACCAGGCGGCTGTTACTTCGTTTAAAGACTTGACTTGTTTCTGCTGCTGTTCGCTGTGATAACCCTTAAAGATTACACTGCTTTCCGTTACTTTATGGGTTACTTCTGGCGGTTGTTTGGTCGATTTAAATAATGATTCATATCCGAATTCTTCTGCTCTGTTTTCTATGCCGTCCTTTACACCTGCACCTATGTTAGTCTCAACATCTTCAATGACCAATAATTTGTATTTTTCATTGTTGTGCATATTGATTACGGCTAATTGCTCCATAAAATAAGATTTGCCGGAGTTTCTCCCCCCGACAAGTATATTTACAGGATAGTTTTTTGTAAGGACATAGTCATAATACAGAGGTAAAATCTCTATTTCCTTAGTCACCACTACCACCACGCTTAATTATGATCTGTGGTATAGCTTTAACTTCTATTTCATTTTTATCTGTGAACATTCCAAGGTATTTTCCCATAAGCTCCAATGCTTTCATTTTGTCATTGGTCTTGACCTCAATACCTTTTTCAGTTGCTTTTATTCCGGCTATAGCGGCAAGTTTATCATCGTCAAGCTGTTCCGTGGGTATCACATCAACAGTTTTGTATTTATGTACTTTCTCACCGGTGACATTCCCGTCTTCGTCTTTGATTTCCTCGGCATATTCTTTTTCAACCACCCTTGCAAAGTCACTACCATTTGAAAAACCTACTTTAGCAAGCTCAGCAAGAACTTTTTCTACCGTTACCATGTTTCGGCTTTTAAGTTCTTCGGTTAAATCGTCCAGCCTTGCCCTTACCTTGCCATTTTTTGCAAGTATGCAAGCTTTTTCGTCTATTGTCTTATCGCTCATGTTTTTACATGGATATGCCTGTTTGTATGCCTCCCTCTGGCTCAGCCCGGCAAACAAGCCTTGTACATATTTTTCTTGTTTAATTGTCAGCTTATCTGCCACCTTCACCACCTCAACTATCCTTAAACAATTCCTCTACATTCTCTATCATGTCCAAGCGGCTTTGTCGGTCCTTTTCGTCCACCAATAAAGCAAACATTTCTGCCGGTAAACAATAGCACTTGCAGTCTCTTTTTTCGTCTTCCTGGCACATCTCACATATCTTGTATGAATGTGTATTAACTATTCTCTCAGCTCCCTTGATAATGTCTGTGACCTTGCGTTTGCGCTTGCCAAACATATTGCACCTCTATCTAAATTTAATTATTCTCTCCGGCGGGAGGAATGCGCCGGTTACACTCTGCCGCCCACTTGGCATTATATTAAGTGTCTTTTCCCCGCCTTTCGGCACACCAAAAAAGAGCCGCCCATCTGGACAGCTCTGATATTTACACTATAACACAGCTAAAACCCAATATTTGCACAACTTTTGCCTATATTTTGGTTATGTGTGGCTTTTATGGTTTGTAGCAAATTACACAAAAACATTTATAAATCTTTGTATATTGTACCAATATTAAACCAAAGCGATTGGGTATATACTATAATTGTAGGAGGGAGTTGAAAACGATGAACGCAGATAATAGATTGACTGTCAAAGAAATTCTCGAAATTGCAAACAAATTTGTAGACGATTATGAGGTTGTTGCGATAAGGAGCCAGTACGAAGAATTTTCGCTTGGCCCAATAAACCACCAGTCCTGTGTATGGGATGACGGAGAAGAAACAGACGAACTGCTTGATGGCATCTCCGCAACCGCGATCGAATCATATGCTATGAGGGCACATAGTAGCGAGTGGGATTGGCAATCGGGTTGGTACTCCGGCGATCATCAAGCTATTATATGCGGAAACATCTACGATATGGGGCAAGATGACGGAGAAGTAATCGTCGAAGATCCTGTAATAGTAGCGATAATAAAATAACCCCGATTAAGGAGGTAATATCATGAAAAGTTTAATAATTAATGAGAAAGAACCCAAAATAGAAATATCAACTTCGCAGGCTGCGGCGGCGCTCGGAAGAAAAGGCGGATCAGTAAAATCTGAGGCAAAAGCCAAGGCAAGCCGTGAAAATGGTAAAAAAGGAGGTAGACCCCCTATGAAAACATATTACAGTGTTGAATACTCAGCTTGGGGAGCAAATGGCTCAGGAACGGCATGGTTTGACAATAAAACAGCAGCCGAAAAATTTTCAGCACATGATTATAGAGATAATCCGATTGCCCACAGAGTAAGTAAGCTTGATAAAATTGCAGAATATGACAAGCTTGTTGCTATGACAAATTACGAGTTATATGAAAATAAATAGGATAATTGCATCACGGAAAATTAGCAAAGAATTCCGCAAATCAAGAGGTGTCTATGTCAAATATAAAAGATTTAACCGGCCAGCGTTTTGGTAGATTAACTGCTATTCGCCGGTCGACAGACAAAAAAGGTGATTGCTACTTATGGTTATGCCACTGCGATTGTGGCAACGATGTATTGGTATCAACCCACTTTTTAACTCATGGCATACGCAAAAGCTGCGGATGCTTGCAAAAAGAATCGCGTGAAAAAGATTTAGTGGGCCAGCGTTTTGGAAAGCTGGTTGTAATTAAGCCTACAGGCAATATAAAGCACCATAATCAGGAGTGGCAATGTCTTTGTGATTGCGGTAAAACCACATATGTCAGGAGTAATACACTTACAACAGGCGATACTAAAAGTTGTGGTTGCCTACACTCCGATATTGCCCTTGAACGGTCTAAAACCGTCCGAGACAATAACCTTATTGATGGCACAAATTTAGGTAACATCCGCAAAAACGCCGCCCCAAAACATAATACTAGCGGATATCGCGGCGTATCTTGGCACGGAGGTGCACACATGTGGCAGGCACGGATACAATTTCAGGGTGTTTTACACCATTTGGGCTATCGTGCCAATATAAACGATGCTATAAAATTGCGAAAAGACGCCGAGGAAAAATATTTCGGCGGATATTTAAAAAATATGCCCGGTAATTAAACCGGGCTTTTTTCTATGCTTTCCATTTTATCAAGGGCTCTTTTCTTTTTGTTCCTCAACGATTCCCTGCTGATGTAGTTGCCGAATTCTCGTCTATACCGTTCTGCAACTATTCGCCATGTCAACCTCTCGAAGTAAAATTGCTGTATAATAAACTTTTCCTCTGCTCCTAATGCTGTTAAATATGCTTCCACCTCTTCCACCTTGCATTGCAGATACAGCCTTTCTTTCGCCATATCCCATAGTCTTTCTTTTAGCTTGTCCACCTTTTCCCGCTTGTTTTCGCTGTCCAGGACCGTGTTTTCCACCACAGACGATATTTTATTAGTCTTACTTGGCGGAGCGTCTGAAAAGGCGTATGCCGATATGTAGGACGGTTCCAAGACTTGTATTTCACTCTCTAGTTGCTTCATGCTGCATTCGGTTAATTTCAGCTTACTTAGGTTGCTTTTGTATTCTCGCAGTTTTTTCTCGATCATGTATTCCTCCTTTCGCATTAATGTGGTTATGTGAACTAAAACATGCTTATCTGTGCCCTGGCTGCCTCCTTCTCTTTTTCCCGCTGTATATTTAAAAGAGAAACTTGCACATTGCTTGCCAATTTTGCATTAAACCCATCTACATATTGCTTTTTAATCTCAAACCCATAAGATTTTCGCCCTAACTGCTCGGCGGCTAAGAGTGTAACCCCACTACCCGCCACAGGGTCAATTACCACGTCCCCAACGTCCGTAAAGATATTAATAAGATTTTTTACAACATGGATGCTCTTTTGGGTCGGATGGATCTTCGGCGTTTCAGTGTCCCTGTCATAATCCAGGCAATTAAATATCATTTTGCTGTTATTGCGGAATTTGGGGAGCTTGTCCCTGTATAGAAGTACGGCGTATTCGCAATTTCCGACAACCTTCATATTGGCTTTTAAGACCTGTGCGCTGTAGTTTTTTCTAAAAACCAGGTTTATGTAATGGTTAAAGCCGTATTCCTTGCCCTTCTCTATCAGCATAAACTGCTGCTCGAACTCACAAAAAACTATCATGCATCCCGCTTGCCCTTTTTCTTTTGGTTCCTTTTTTAGCATGGTTGAGACAAAATGCATGAATTCCGCTATCCGAAAATCCTTGTCTGTATCAAAGAATGCCTTACCTGCAAGCTCGCTCTCGCCGTTTTTGTTGTCGCCGTCTTTATACCAGGAAGGGTTTGAGGCATAGGCATTAACCCCGATATTGTACGGTATATCTGCAATAATCAGCTGCGCTTTGGGTATGTTATATCTTTTGTAATTCTGGAAATGATCGTGATATAGTTCCACTTTCTCACCCCTGTATTTTTTCTATCAATTTAGGCAATCCCTTCTTTACAATTTCAACAGATGCCCTTTCCACAACCCTTTCAATTACTGAATCTTTCTTTGAGTAGATATATTGTTTTATTGCCTTATCCACTCCGTCTCTTATGCCAATTCTCGCTTCTCTGTTTTCATATCCATGCTCTGCAACAATGCGCTTTGCAATTTCTTGCGATACTAATTCGGTTATAAAGTTTTCGTCAATTTCAATTTCTATTTTCATTTATTTCTCGCCCTTTCCTTTACTTCGCATTAAATTCATTTGGCGCTTAACTTTTTAGTCTCTGCCCACATGTCGGACAATAATTCAAATCTTCATCCTCACAAAGTTCCGTTTTACATATTGGGCACTTACATATTCCAGGGATTCTTTTGTTAGGTTTAACTTTTACCGGCATCTGTTTTTCAAGCGCTGCCATCACTGTATAGTCAAGGATATTTATTTCTGTAGGCTTATTCTTTTGCCGATATTCAAATTTCAATATTTCTGAGCGTAATGCCGATCCAACTTTCAACGGCTCTAAATAAGCGCTCGACTCTTTAAATTTATTTGTCTTTACTGCTTTCATCTTCACTCACCCTTTCATCAAAAATAACTTCTTTATCTGACTTTCGCTTAAGCCTTGTTCCCGCAGATACCTTATTTTTTTCTCACAATCTTTGCATCCGTATTTTTCTTCCGGCCATGTTCTTTTTAAATAAAGATTTTTGCCTTTGCAGTATGGACACTTAGCCATCTTCGGCACCTCCTAACAGGGCATCAATGGCCTCAATTAATTCTTGCTGGTTGTTTG
>ENA-UOOK01003809-UOOK01003809.1-fermentation-metagenome-genome-assembly--contig:-NODE-3809-length-16760-cov-4.997965_pt1 | contig 16760 bp, 9 predicted proteins | sample MGYA00245777_ERZ724023 | MGnify/ENA primary metagenome ERZ724023 (study PRJEB28704, sample SAMN03018312) | fermentation metagenome | biome: anthropogenic terrestrial biome; feature: soil; material...
ATGAGCTTGCCTCCAAATCCTGCCGGACCTGGGCAAAAGCAAAAAAGGATAACAATTTCGAATACTTTGCCCCTGTTTTAGATGGTACAAGTTGGTCAGTTACTATTAAAACGTTAGATGGGGAATTTGAAAGTAGTGGTTCCAATTCTTTCCCAAGAAATTGGAATAGGTTTTGTAGTAGCATAGAGAAGATTATTAAAAGTGAATTTAGGTAATTGTAGTATCTAAAAGTAAGGTTTATAGAAGGTGAGTTATATGTTATCTAAACAAGATATTAAAAAAATGTGTGAGGCTCCTGCTGATAATAAGGCATATTACAGGACGATCATCTGTAAAGGTGAATTATCTAAGGTTGATATTTTCTTTGTGGGCACTAATCCTGCGACGCCTATTTATCCAATAGATATGGATTTAGACACATATATAGATTTACTTATGAATTATGAAAGATTTATAGAATTTTATAAGATTCATAGATTAAAGAATGGTAAGCAAGAAGTTTCTCGAACTCGTACTGGTATGAATTCTTTTCTTAATTGGCTCTCAAGTAATACTTGTGCAGCAATTGCTGAGACGGAAGTTGTTCCTTATCCAACAGAAAGCCTTAAACTATTAAAAAAAGAGCCTGACTTTATAATTGAAAGAGGTAAAGAAATGTTCTATGAGTTACTTATGGAAATTAAGCCTCGATTATTTATACTTCACGGTAAGGGAACTATTGAATATTTTGATGAAATATTAACTGAAAGAAGAGTTATACCCTCAAAATCTATTTGCTTAGATAAAACTATTGAAGATATCGAAAAGCAACTACCATTATATAGATTTAAATATCAAAATGGAAAGATAGCAACTATTATGGCTTATAGACACTTTATGTATTATGGTATTAAAGGGGAATCATTTAAGTCATTTAGAGAAAATATCTTAAAGGTATTAAAAGATAATATACATCAATAATATTTGTGTAGAGTAATTTAATTTTGAAGGTTTTATAATATAAGTTTAATAGAAATTAAGTGAACAGGTAATTTGGAATCCGTTAGATAATGATTTAATGCATTCCAAACTATCTGTTTTTTATTTTGAAAATTGTGATTAAATTTATAAAAAATGCTTGACAAATTCAATTTTTGTTTATAAAAAAGTTTCAATAGACAAAAAAGATGAAACTGTAATGTAACTTTTTCATCTTTTTCATCCTTTTTTGCATAAAAGAACAGATACATAACAGGAAATGAGTTAGAAAATGGTAAGGTCCCTATGATTCGAATAAAAAATTTTGCTTTTAAAAAGTAGCCTCAAACTCAGTGATGGTGATGTGTTAGCAATTTTTATCTACGAAATTACGGAAATAAACTTTAATAGTAATTGTTTACAGCCAATTAAGCCTTTCGATATAATTATATTATAAAGATTAAAGGCCTTTAATCAATATTTATTAAAATTAGATAGCGTAACAAAATTAAATTAGATTTATAGGAGTATGCCTTAATGGTGTGTATAACTAAAAATTAGATACTGTGAGCAATGACTAAACTTAAGAAAGGATGTTATGCAAATGATGGAATTTACATTTGATTTTTTAGCAAGACTAAAGGATAATGCCTATTTGACTATGCTAGATGGGGCACAGTTGGTTAATTTATGGGAAGATGGAATTATAGCCTACAATCCTGAGATACAAAGAGGTAGTCGTATAAAAGTAAAGAATAATGAAGAAATAGAAGAGGCTGTATATAGTAAGACAAATGTAAAAAAGATATATGCAGCAATGGTTGCGGGAAACTACTTCGAGGATTTAATTACTTTAAATCTATTAGATGATGGTAATAGTAGTTTTTCGGATGTATTTTATGACGAAACTAATGAATTTAACGCATTTACTACTTATGGCAAAATAGATATAGCGGATGGTCAACATAGAATAAGGGCATTGAAAATGTTAAATGATTCAAACGAAGAAGGAATTACTAGTATACCTTTAACGGAGTTTAATTTTCCAGTAAAAATTACACATTATGATATCAAAACAGTGCAGCAACAGTTTCATCAGTTTTCACAGGGTTTAAAAATAAGTTCAAGTAGAACAGAATATTTTAATACATCTGATCATTCTAATGAAATAGTAAGAAAACTTATGAGAAATAGTGATTTGGCTGGAAGAGTAGAAATTGTTAGGAATTCTATTATAAAAAGTGAGAAAAGGAATGTAGTAACTTTTGCAACTTTGGTAAACGCAATAAAGATGGTTTACAAGGATATGACCAGCGCTCAAGCAGAATCATTAGGACAATATTTGTGTCAATTCTTTAATGAGTTGTTTAATGAAGTCCCAGAACTTATTGATTATGAAAGACGTCAACAAAGTAAGGAAACTTCTATAAAGACAGAAAATATTATGTTTTATGGATATATTGCTATAAGTAAGGCAATTAGAGAAAGAGATAATTGGGAGCAATATATATCATTAATTAATCAATTGGATTTAAATAAGGATTCAGAATTATGGTTTGGAAAGGTTACAAAAAGGGGAAGAAATGGTCTTGCAATGGTGAATAGTCTTGATTCAAGGAAATATCTTGTGGAGAAGATTATAGAACAATTTGAAGGACTGTTAAATAATCAATAACAAAAGCCGGTTATACCGGCTTTTATAATGTTATATAATAATTTAATCTTGATAATAATTATTTCAACATAATATAAATTATGCTGCCAAGGTCCTGACTTTTGTGGGTAAACGCGGTAACATCTATATATAAATTCAACATAATTTATATACAATTTTAATTTTACTCGGCAACATAATTTATGGAGGTGGGGGTCTTGTTAGAAGAATTTAAAAATTATCTAGAACAACAAAGGAAAAGTAAAAATACCATTGGCAGTTATATACTTCATATTAAAGGATATTACAACTGGTATTCAGAATCATTTGGGAGCGAATGCTCTAGTTTATATCGTGAAAATATCTTGGACTATATCAGTTATCTTCGAAATATTAAAAAAGACTCAGGTAAGACAATTAATTGTAAAATTAGTGCTTTAGTAAAATTTAATGAGTTTTTAATTGTGAGTGGAGTCCAGCAGGATCAAGTAATTTCTAAAAAAGATAATATTAAGGTTCAAAAGAGTTATGCAAATCCTTCAAATGTTACAAAGCAGGAAGTAGATTCTTTTAGGCAGCAACTATTACAGGATGGACATCAAGATATTTACTGTATATCGACTCTGCTAGCATATGCAGGTTTAAGAATAAGTGAAGCACTTAATATTCAGTTAACAGACTTTAATTTAACCGTTGGGGAGTTAAAAGTTAGGGGTAAGGGTGATAAAGACAGGGTTGTTTATCTAAATGATAAGATTATCAATAGTATAAGGGAGTTACAAAGTGTAAGACAAAATGATAGTCCTTACTTATTTGCAAATAAAAACAAAGGAGTAATTCATAGAACAACAATTAATAAGGTTTTCAATAAATATAGTGAGAAGATTACTCCTCATATGCTTCGGCATTATTTTTGTACGAATGCTCTGGAAGGAGGTTTCTCTGTTCACGAGGTTGCTTACTTAGCAGGACATAGTAATGTCCATACTACACTTCTTTATTTGAATCCAAGTAGGGAATCTATGAGAAATAAAATTAATCAATTATAATATCCCAATATTTAGGCTATGACAACTAATCATAGCCTTTATTTTGCGCAAAAATGACAAAATACTTCCATATGTTGTATAATAAATTATGTAGATTTGGGCGAAATATAAAATACCATATCGTCTAGGGGGAGTAGAGTATGAGCGATTTAGGATTGCAAGATGTAAAAGAGAAAATTTCACAACCACAACTTGAGGCGATAGAAGTTATTGAAGAATATCTTAATTCAGACGGAAATAAGTATCAAGCACTTGTTAAAATGCCAACAGGGACAGGCAAGACAGGTATAATAGGCATAGTTTCTAATTTCTATGATAAGCATAAAAACATTTTAATAGTTGTGCCTAATAGTATTTTACCTAGTCAAATAGAAGATGAGATTTGGGTAAACTTCTGGAAAAACATTGGATTAGATCGAAGTAAGTTGAAAATTAAATTTCCTTGTGTATACAAAGTAAAAAACTTTCAAATACCTAATAAAGATGAAGGTACGATAATAATAACTACTATCCAGAGTTTAGTAACAATCTATCAGGAAGAGTATGAAAAATATTTTGAGTTACAACGAAATATAGATTTAGTTATCTTTGATGAGGGGCATAGAGAACCTTCGCTAATATGGTCCAAGGCTATACGACAATTGCAAAAGAAAGTTATTCTGTTTACTGCTACTCCATATCGAAATGATGAGGCGTTTTTTTCTTTTCATGAAAAGAAATTTAAGTATAACCTTACTTTTAGCAGAGCAGTAGAACTAGGATTAATAAAAAATGTTAAGTTCAATATCATACCTACAAGCAGTATTCAGTCAATTAATAGTTTTTGTGAATTTGTTTTAGATTTATATTCTCAGAGTAGTAGTCAGAAAATCCTTATACGGTGTAAAGATAGAGAAGAAATAAAGGAAATTACTACAAAGATTAATAGTTTATACGTGAATAGATATCACAGAATTGACGCAGATATTGCTTTAGGCTGCCATAGCACTTTTAGTGATGAGAATTCAAATTATTTAGAAGATAATGGTGAAAAAATATTCAAGCGTATAGATTCTTATCAAATATTAATTCATGAAAATATGCTTATAGAGGGAATTAATATACCCGAGATAGATATTTTAATTATGTATGGTGATTTTAAAAATACAAGGAGTTTAATTCAGCAAATTGGAAGAATAGTTAGGAAAAATAAGGTGAGAAGAAATGCTATCGTATATATTCGAGAACAAGATAAAGAAAAATACATCTCTCAGTGGGACAAATTCCTTAAATACGAAAATGAATTAACAAATAATTCGTCGGAATTAACGGTATCATACTATGACAAGGAATTTAAAGATATATTTGTTTTAAATAATGACTTTTATAAGGAATTATTAATACCAAAGTCCTCAATTATCTATGAATTTGAAAATATAGAGTTTATTAAGTTAATTGGACATTTAAAAGATAATCTAATTAACAGATCAAACATAAGACATTTCTACGAATACAACAATGAAGATATATGGGTTATGTGTTATGAAAAAATAAGTTATGCAAATATTCTTAAATCAAAACTCTATAAGGAAGTAACTCTTGAATGTATGATCTTAAGAACTATAATAAAGAATGACAGAAAATTTCTTTTTTATTATGACTCACGGGGATACGCTTTGCCTTTTGATGTTCTTGATGAGTATATAAAAAGAGTAGATATTAAAAAAATGCTATCATTATTTCCAGAAACCACGACAAATTTTAATCAAATAAAATTAAATTCAATAGGATTATCGAACTATGGGATATATGGACGAGTTGTAGAAGGTAATAATATTCAGAGTGTACATACCAATATAAATGAAAGGTTATCATTTTGTAAATTTGTACAAGGTACTATAGGGGATAAAGGTAAAAGATTAAGTAGATACATAGGAACAACTAATTCAAGAATTATTGATTATGAGCGAGGTTCTCTCGAAGATTATTGTAAATGGTCTGATGAAATTGTTGAAAATTTGTTTTCAGGCGTTACAAATGGCTATTTTTCTAGATTTGCTTTACCTGTAAATAAAAAAGATGGTGTTAATGCAACTTCAATTTTACTTGATTTTACAGGAGTAAGTGATATTCATAAAGTATATAAACGTACAAATAGTGAAGAATTAACCGGTATTGAAAGCATATGTACAACTTGTATAAACTTTAGTTTTACATTTGTTTTCAACAATGACACAATAAGTGGGAAGGTTGAAAGAACCGGGTCAGGAAAAGAAACCCGATTTAGATTAAATATACCTAAGTTTAAGTCGGACTATTATATTGACTATAATTACGAAAAAGTGTCTTTAGAACATTTTATAAATAAGGAGCAAAGTTTTAGAGTGTTTTTTAACCAAGAAGGGCTTATATACTCTGATGGATATTTCTTCAAACCCAATATAAGATTTGAAAGTATAAATTTAGATGAAACTGATTTGGGGAAAAGAATATTTGCACTAGATGGACTAGATAAATGTTGTGAGGAAAAATTTGGAGGGGCACCTAGTAAATCAGTTATTTTAAATAAATGGCCTACTGACTCAGTATTTGGATGTTTTATAGATAAAATAATGAACAATAAAGGTCCTTTTTTACATACGAATATAGATTATCTAATTTGTGATGATTTACAAAAAGAGATTGCTGACTTCATTGCTATAGATGAACAGAACCAGAAGGTGATAGTTGTACATTGTAAACATAAGGAAAGTATAAAAAGTGCTTCTGCATTCCAAGATTTATGCGGACAGGCTGTTAAAAATATTGGGTATTTAATAAAGAATAATGTCGATTTAATGGATTTAACAAATCATATAAAGTTGTGGGATAATGAATGGAACAATTATAAAAAGTATGGTAAAGGCAAAAGTTTGAAAACTGTTAGAATCAAAACAAAGAGAATCATCAAAGGGAATATAACTGGTGAAGCCTTTTGGGAGAAATATAAATCTATAATAAAATCACCAGACTCAAAAACTGAAGTGTGGTTAGTTATGGATGGCTTATCAAGGAATGTTCTTAAGCAACAATTAGAAAAAGATAAACCAGAGGAACAAATTAGTCAATTAATGTGGATACTATATTGTACTCAAGAGATAATTAGTGAAGTGGGTGGAGTATTAAAAGTATTTTGTAGGGAGTGAAATGATTCATAGGAGGCCAGGAATAATGAATAGTAATTTTGTTGATGTTGTAGGGTATCAATTAGAAAAGGTGCATACTGGAGTTATAAATTGGTTGCTAAATTTTGGAAATATTGAAGTTGCTATAAAAGGGAAATATGAGATGTTAAGAAGGATATATAAGATGTGCCATGAAAACGTTACTTTCGATGAAAAAGACATCAGTAATATCACTTGCATGCCAGAGTTTTCTTTTGGAAGGAAACGAAAAATAGATCTTGTTGTAAAAATAAATCTAAACAATGGTATTGAAAAATATTTAGTAATTGAAATGAAAGTAGACTCTATTCCTTATGAAAGTCAATTGCTTGGTACACATTATGATTTCATTCAAAGTGAAAAATGTAATAAAGAAGATGCTATATTTCTTTTATTTTTATTTGGTACTTCACAAGTATGTAAAATTCCAAATTTGCATGGATTCCATATGTTTAGGATACCAGAAATACTAGAGGTGTTCAGCGGCTATAACATAGACAAATATATCTATAATGATTGGATAAATGCTTTAAGAAATGAAGATTTACGAAGAACAGGTATTAAGTTGGATTTAGACAATACAAATGATATTTGGGAGGAAGACTATTGGAAGGAAAAAGGCTATAGAACATGGTTCCCAGTATTTTATTATATATACAGTGAGTTAAGAAAGGATTCTAAAAGGTTTGATGAGTGGGATATTTATAGCGGCCAAAATAATCCTGTTATGAACTGGAGGAATGGTTGGCTTGAGAAAATCATTTCAAATAGGAAGGTTCATTTTTATTGGGAGTTTAATTATGAGGACTTTGTATTAAAAGTTATGCTTGATGAAGAAAACAAAATATCTAAAGAAGACTTAGATCTTTTAAGATCAAAAATTGTAAAACTCTGTAATAGTGTAAACATCGGTTTGGGTAATGAAACACAGAAGAGATATGGGATATATAATTCCATATATAAATGGAAGTATAATTTTAATAAAAGAAAATTTGACGATATAATGCATGAAGTAGATAATATTTTAGACTACATTCAACCAAAGTTAAAAATGCTTTAGTAGGGTATTAGGGGGATAACTATGCGAAGATGGCTAAAAGAGATTAAGAGGGATGAGTATATAGAGTATTATTTAAGGTTTGATTATATCATTGATGGAAAAAAAGAAGAAAACAAATTAAAGATGGAGGAATTTAAGAATGCCTTCTTAACATATTTTTTAGGTAAATATATTTCTAAAGATTATCTAATTGATAGTGATGAAAATACTTGTATAAGCAACATTTTGCCAGAATATAGAGATTTAGCAACTGAAATCATTTCAAATATTTTTGAAAGAGAAGATAAGGAGAATAATATAAAAGGATTAATCGGAGAAAGCATATGTACTTGGGTATGTGAAACCTTTGATTCTGAACCTATTGCATTTCTACCTGTTAAGAGAGGAAATGCTTCTGAACAGGGTACTGATAGATGGGAATTAAGATATGAGGATGAAAGCAAAATAATATTAAGGATATGGAGTGCTAAATGTACAGAAAGGAGTCCATCCACGCGAGCGGCAGAGATTAGGAAAAACGATTTTTCGAATGTAGAAGTAATAGGGATATTAGATCAAGTAACTGACCTGATACAACATAGTAAGGTAGTCACATTAACATTAGAGGATATAAAGAAAATACGATTATCTACTTTAAAACAAGACTCACTTTTGTCTTTTGGAGTAGTAATGACAATAGATTGGCAGTTATATGAGGAAATGTATGGAGAAACTTCTGGAAGAAAATTAAATCTATTTACTCAACCTTTTGCTGAATATGCAGAAAAGATAGTGCGTATAGTACCAATTGGAGGTTTGAAAGAGTATGTATCATCTTTTGATTTTAATCTAAGCAATGAATTAGGGGGTGATTAATATGTCTGATTTACTTACCATTGAATCTTTATGCGAAGGACTGAATGGTTATCAAAATAACATAGAAATTAACGATAAAATAAATGAAATCCATTTTTTAATTACAAAATATTTTTTAAGTATTGATAATGATATTGACAACATTACGTACATAGACTTAAAAAAACTGAAGGAGATAGCCCTTTATCTTTTTGATGTAGTGATAGATGACTTGTTTAAAGATGATGTTGAGCCAGAATCAATAAAAACAATATTTACTCTATGTCAAAATATATTTGAACAGTTATGCAAAGTTTATCAGAAAGATTTTGAAAAATACAAGGGCGAATACTTTGAATTAACCTTTATGGCAATTGCATGTACATCTATAGGTAAGAATCCTGCAAAATCATTTGTACTTTTTAGAAAATATGTAGAGGGTTTCATTACTATTAGCACTTTTGAAGATAAGATATTACTTTTACTTAATGCGTATATAGCAAAAGATTATCAGTTTGTGGAAAAAAATAAGACTGATATTCTAGTTCACATTAAAAATAGAAAGATTCAAGATAATCTTAATAAAGTATTGGTTCAAATATTTTTACAAACTTTGAAAATAATTAACTATTTTAAAACTGGAAATGAGAAGTTGATTATTAATGTATTAAAAAGATTGGAAGATATAAGACGATATTGTTTAGATAATAATTATTACAGAGAGATATGGATAATAAAGGTTTTAATTAAACACATTGAGGTTTCTGTTAGAAATTCTATATGGAAAGTGCTGAGCCCATTTTTAAGCCATGATACTATTAAAATGTTTGTTGAAGATCAGGAAAGGCCTCTTTATGAATTATGGGAACATCAGAGAGAAATTGTAGAATGTTCAATTTTTACAAATGAACATAATATAATTCATATTCCAACGAGTGCTGGGAAAAGTCTGATAGCACAATTAACTATTTTAAAAGTATTAGAAGACGCTGAAGATACTACATGTGTGTATGTAGTACCTACAAATGCTTTGCTAAATCAAGTTAAGAATGATTTAAATAGTATATTATGTAAAATGAATCTTAATGTGGGCACTTTAGTATCAGGATATGATATCATCAACTCAGATATCGAAGAAAACCAACTTGATACCTCAAGAGTAATTATTATAACTCAAGAGAAGTTAGACAGTTTAATAAGAAGAGAAGATGATTTTATTAATAAATGTAAACTGTTTATTTTTGATGAGTTCCAAAATATTGCACGAGGATCTAGGGGGCTATTATTAGAGTTAGTTGTTTCAAAAATAAAGCATTTTAATATCGGGAATAATCCCAAACTACTATTTCTTTCTGCTATTTTACCTAACACGCTTTCATTTAAAAAATGGATAGGTAAAGATATAACCAGTGAGTATTCAAACTTAGATTGCAGACCAACAAGACAAGTAAAATCTATTGGATATTTTAATGGGAAACTTGCGGAAGGTGATACAACTAAATATAATGAGATTATTAATAGTAACTTAAAAATATTTTATGAAAATAATAGAGTAGGGAATATTCAATTTCCAACATTTGAAAGACCATTGACTAATAAGGCAAAAAAATATAAAATGCAAAACTTTTGTGCAGATTTATCGGAGAGATTCGCTAACATAGGTAATGTATTAGTTTATTTTCCAAATACAAATTGGTTTAAATTATTCTGTGATGCTATGTGTGAAAAAGAATTAGTGCTATTACCTCATGAAACTAATACTTTAAAGAACATCGCTGAATATGTTGCATTAACTATGAAAGATGACCATTATCTTGTAAAATCATTGAGAAAGGGTATAGCATATCACCATAAAAAGTTACCTGATAATGTAAAAAGAGTTATTGAAGTATATTTTAAAAAGGGAATTATAAAAGTTCTCGCATCAACCAGTACATTAGCACAAGGAATTAACTTTCCTATTTCCACCATTATTATTGGTTCTCTAAATGCAGGAGATAGTGTATTAGCACCTACTGAATTTCAAAACCTGGTAGGGAGAGCAGGAAGGGCAATGAGGGAGACTGAAGGATATATTGTTTTAGCATTACCAGTAAATCCAAAATATTCACAATGGAGCACTGAAAAATATATATCTAGAATAAAAAGTCAATATCTATTTATTAATGCTGAAGATATTGAAGTTAAAAGTGCAATTTATGGCTTGATTGAGGCTTTGAAAAAGCAAGAGTCGAACCTTGATAGGTATGAAAAAGAATTAATTAGGACATATAACTCTATTATATTTGACTTAGAGCAAAATGGATCACTTGAAGAAGATGAATCATATGATAGCATAATCAATTCGCTTTTTTTTAGTGTAGGAGCAACAGAAGATAATAAGAGTAATTTAAAAGCATTTACAAAAGAAATGGTTGCTGTTATAAAAAATAAGATTTCTACTATTGAAGATACTTTTATGAGAAAGATACTTAAGCAATCTGGATTAAGCATAGACAGTTCAATTGCTATTTATGAAGCAGTCGTTGAATTTCATAAAAACAATCTAGATTCAGTTTTTGAAGATAATGGATTGAATAAGAATTTTATTAGTCTAATCAACAGTGTAAAGAATATTCCTGAATTCTATATAGACAAGAATGGAGAGTTTATATTTAATTGTATTAATTCTTGGATGTTTCTTTCTTCCTACAAAGATATTTGTGAACAATATTTCGAAGGAAACTATGATAATTGTATAAATTTTATTAGTGAAAATATTGTATACAAAGCCGCATGGCTATTTAGTATAATATATCAAGTTTTTGAAAGATTACTAATAAACCAATTTGAGGAACAACCTTATAATAGTGATTTAATTAGGTTGTTGTCGGATTTTAGTTTTTTACCAGCATATTGTAAATTTGGTGTATATAATAGAAATATGATTGAAATACTAGAAAGTGGTTTGTACGAAAGGGAATTGTTAATAAAAGTTTATACTTTATTTGAATTACATACTCAGTTCGTATTATATGATCTTCAATTATTCTATTTATGGGCATCCGCTGTAACTCTTGTAGATGTTGAAGATAAAAACATTAAGATAAGCAACCATGAAAAACAAATATGGAGTGAGTATAAGAAATCACTCCAAGTAGAGATTGTAATAGAAATTGATATAATACCTGTTTCAATTAAAGGATATGGTATGTATGAAAGAAAATTTATGGTTAAGGGCGAACCATTAATATTAAGAAATGAACCAGAAAATCAACATGATCCTAATGCAATTAAGATACTATCTATAGATAATAAAATGTTAGGTTATATACCTAAGGAACAAACAGAAAAAATAAACGACTTAATTATAGATGAAAGAGTATGGATGGTTTTCAATAAATTTGATAGAGGAGAACTTGTATGTAATTTATATATAATAAGATAAATTAATAATCATATATCTAATTATTAATTTACAAAGAAATCGATTCGAACTATAGAATTGCTCAATAAAGATATAAGCGTCAGGTTAGTAATCTATCGGCGTTTTTCATTTATATATTTGTAAGATATTTTAAATAGTATATAATTAATTTTAGAAGGACCATGTATTATTAATTAATATTATTAAGATGACATGATAATATAGGTGTTAGGAGGGAGATTATTGATAGTTGATATTATCACAAGTCTATTAACAGATAAGTTGTACGATAAAATAAAAGATTGGATTGATAGAAAGTCTTTGCGAGATTTAATAGATAATTTAAAAGAGAAAATTATAGAATTTGAACATCGCAATGATGGTACTATCATAACTACTGGTGTATTTGCTACATATATAGAAAATTATAATGTATTATTAAGACTAGTTGAGTATATACTACAGCCTGATTTATCTAAGCCTTCTAAAATCCAATTTATAGATAATTTCACTTATAATATTATAGAATACTGTAAAGAAAATGGCAGTAAAATGAGTTATACAGACAAAACATTAATTAAAGACTTCTTTGAAATGATTTATTCTACTATTGAGAATTTTGCACGAGATAAAATCAATCCGGAAGATAGATATTTGATATATACAGTAATACAAACAAAGAGTAGTGTAGAAGAACTATTGCAAAAAATACAAGATGGTTCTTCAAGTCAACTGGAAAAAATAAAAAGTGAATTAGAAGAGATAAGAAAAAATTTATATAATAATGAAATATTACTTAAACTTACTGAAGAGTGGTTTGAAGAACAAAATCGAATTGCTATACAAAATTTAGGTGATAGATATCTGCCTGAGATAAATGTTAATATTGATATTGACAATGTTTTTGAAGGAATTGCTAGAAGTACTAAATTCAAAGATAGATTTCTTTCCTATGCAAATAATACACTCGTTTCACTTAATAACATAGAAGATAATGATGTGTCAAAATATACTAATGACCTCACGGAAATAATTGAAAACATACCATTTAATACACTAGAAGGATTTGATTTTAATATAATATGGAGATTATTAGATAAAACTATTGATAAAATAGAGGAAATAGAAAAGTCCATTAATAGGGAAAGTACTCATGATTCTGATTATAAATTGTATAAAATTCGTCAAGCACATAATAACATTAGTGACTTTATGGAATATCTAGAAAGTCCAGAAGTTGACCTATTTAACAATCCAATGCTATTGATACAAGGTGAGGGTGGTGTGGGTAAATCACATTTAATAGCGGACATTGTAAATAGGAGGAGTAAGGAGAATAAAAAATCAATTTTACTGTTAGGGCAGCAATTTAATGCTTATGAGGAACCTTGGAAGCAGATAAGCAATTTACTCGGTTTGAACATATCTGCTGATGAGTTATTGGATAGTCTGAATACAATAGGACAAAATCAGAATTCAAGATTAATAATATTTATCGATGCCATCAATGAGGGTGGGGGTAAATATTTATGGCCCAATTATTTGGCTGGCATTATTGAAAAAGTAAAAAAATATAGGTATCTAGGGCTTGTATTTTCAATAAGGACTACATATTTAAGTACAATAATAGGTGATAATAAAACTTTAAATAACTTGCTTGTAAAAATTACTCATTATGGATTCAGAAATATAGAGTATATTGCGATGAAAAAATTCTTTGAATTCTATAAAATAAAGCAACCAAGTATACCATTTATGAATCCTGAATTTAGTAACCCTTTGTTTATGCTTTTATTTTGTAAAAGTGTAGAAAATGATATAGATATTAGTCAGGATATATCAATAAATAAAGTGTTTAACAATTATATAAGAAAGGTAAATGCTAATTTATCAAAAAGGTATGATTATTATGAATCTATAAACTTTGTAAAAAAAGTACTTGAAGAGATTATAAAATATAGAATATCTGAAAAGTGCCTTACGAACTATATAAAAATTGATATAATCGTTGAACTAATTATAGAGACACAAAAAAAGTTTAATATTGAAGGAAATATTATTGAAGGTCTGATTTCTGAAGGGTTATTGACAAAAAATATTTTATATGATGGAGAAGATTACATTTATATTACTTATGAAAAATTAGAAGAACATATGATGGTTTCTTACATGTTAGACAACTTTTCAATAGATGAAATCCAGACGCTATTAAAAGATAAAACAATTGGAAATAAGCAAGGCATAATTGAGGCATTGGCAATACAAGCACCTGAAAAAATTAATATGGAGATATATGAATTATTTCCTGATGATGCTGATAATTACGGCATAGTAATTGCGTTTTTAAATAGTCTACATTGGAGAAGAGAAGATTCAATTAAGAACAAGATATTTGAGTATGTGAATAATAGTGTATATAAATATAATAGCACTTTCGAAAAGTTCTGGGAGACTATAATTTTGCTTTCTATTCGACCGACACATATTTTCAACTCTAAGAATATATCTAAAAATTTATTTTCATTTCAGATGCCCGATAGAGACGCAATATTTATACCATTGTTTAATAAAATCTATAATGATGATACATCATCTATAAATAGATTAATAGACTGGGCTATGCTAGATGGTGATAAAGAGCAAATTAGTGACGATGTTATTGAATGTGTAGCAATAATGTTATCTTGGTTTTTATGTACATCTAATAGAGCATTTAGAGACCGCTGTACAAAAGCGATTATTAACCTATTAACGAATAGATTTAGTGTTGTGATAAATCTCTTAACAATGTTCAAAAATGTTGATGATCCTTATATTATGGAAAGAATATATGCGATCGCATATGGGTGTGCAGTAAAAGAAACAGATACTGAGAATTTAAAAAGACTATCTATGTTGGTTTATGAGGAAGTATTTAATAGAGCGGAAGTGTATCCACATATTCTTCTAAGAGATTATGCAAGAAATATTATAGAATATACAGTTTACATAGGTGTGCAATTAGATATTGACATAAACAAGATAAAACCACCTTATAAAAGTACTTTTCCTTCAGTACCATCAGATAGTGATATAAAGGAGTTTAAATATGATTATAATAGTAAAGGTTTTAAAGATTACTATTGGTCGCAAAATCAAATTTTAAGTTCAATGAAAGTAGAATATGCTAGGGACGGGAGTCCTGGAGGATATGGAGATTTTGGAAGATATACATTCCAATCCTATTTTAACGACTGGAAACAATTGCATCCCATGGATTTAAAAAATATCGCGGTTAAGAGAATTTTTGATTTAGGGTACGATGTGGAAAAACATGGCGAATATGATAGAGAAGTAATAAAGCGAAGATCTTATAATAGGCATTTTGAGTTCAATGAACGAATTGGAAAAAAGTATCAATGGATAGCATTGCATGAATTGGCAGCGCAGGTCTCTGATAATTATAAAATGGAAGCACCTTGGAGTTGGGGTGAGGATAAAGAACTAATATTTTCTCCAGGTTCTTTCGAACCGTGTATTAGAGATATTGATCCAACCGTAGTAATAAAGCAAAATAAAAGCGAGCCAAAAATCAAAATTAATATAAATGAATTTTACAATAATTTTGATATGGAGAATAAACTATGGTTGAATGACTTTTCTGACATACCTGATATCGTAAAATTGATAAACTTACCGATAGATACTAATAAATGGATATTACTTGACGGACATTATAAGTGGACAGAGCCAACCAAGATTGGAAGGAGGAAATTTGATTATCCTCAAAAAGATTTTTGGATTATGATAAAAAGTTATATAGTAAGAGCAAATGAGTTCAATAATTTGATTGAACAACTAAATAATGTAAATTTTATGGGAAGATGGATGCCGGAATGTTCAGAACATACTTCATTATTTAATAAAGAATACTTTTGTTCTTCTGCATTTGAGTTTTTCAAAAAGGAGTATTATGGTGGTGTTAAATGGAGAAAAATTAATCAAAGATATTATAAAATTTCTGGTGAGATTATGATACCTGTAGAGAAGTTTTACTGTGAAAGTGGTAATGATTATTCTATAGAAGATGGTTTTGGTTGGTATAAACCTTGTGAAGATATTTTTATAGAATTAAACTTAAAATATGGTTCGGAAAATTCAGCACTTTATGATGAAGATCAAAATTTAGTATGTTTTGATACTAATGAATTATGCGATGAAAAGTTAGGTTTTCTGTTTGACAAAGAATTACTATTTTCATTTTTAGATAAAAATAATTACAAAATATTTTGGACAGTCTTAGGAGAAAAGAGAATAATTAGTAGTTTCAGAAATGATTATAAACATAAGTATCCGATGCCTAATTTTTCAGGTGTATATTATATTACTGACTCAGCATTAAAAGGTAAAATAAATGTGTTTGAAGAAAGATAATATTTAAAAAGTTAGTGATTATTATAAGAACATAAGTAATTCTTATTATATTTTATTCATTGTCAACATACACAAAAGTATGTTCAAAATTACAAAGTATGTTCACGAAAGATACAGAGCGTCAGACTGGGAAACCAATCTGGCGCCTTTTATTTGTGTAAAAACAGATCCCCCGCCTCAAAGAATCCCCCAAATTAAGAACCCA
>ENA-UOOK01003811-UOOK01003811.1-fermentation-metagenome-genome-assembly--contig:-NODE-3811-length-16754-cov-7.475238_pt1 | contig 16754 bp, 10 predicted proteins | sample MGYA00245777_ERZ724023 | MGnify/ENA primary metagenome ERZ724023 (study PRJEB28704, sample SAMN03018312) | fermentation metagenome | biome: anthropogenic terrestrial biome; feature: soil; material...
TGTGTTTTCCTTTGTAAACTTTTTAAAATAAATGAATACAGAAAGCATCGCATCCATCTACAACCGTTACGTGGACGATCTGCACACATATGCCCTCTACCTTGGTTTTGAGAAAGGGATCATTATGGATGCCATTCACGATGTTTTCTGTAAATTTACGGCCGATGAGAGGCGACTTCAGGATGTATCAAACCTGAAATTTTATCTTTTCAAATCACTAAAAAACAGGCTGTACGACCTTTATAAAATGCGGAAAGAGCACATCGAATTATCGACCATAAACGAACACGAAGCACCCTTTAATATCCAGGTCAGCACCGAAGACCAGCTTATCGACAATGAAGACCAGCAGCAGATAAAAGACCAGCTTTCGGAAATGCTTGACAGCCTTACCGAACGTCAACGTGAAGTCGTTTACCTACGTTACGTTCAGGAATACGATTATACGCAAATCTCCGAATTACTGAACATAAGCGTTCATGGATGCCGGAAACTTCTCTCAAAAGCCATGCAAAGCTTACGCGAAAATTACGGTGCATTCGTTTTTCTTTTTCTGCTTTCTTAACGCAAAAATGTTAAAATTTTAGGATTTTTCAAAAACAAGGGTATAAATTTTTCTCGTGTTCGTCTTTTTATAAAAGCGTGCTACCTAACGGAAATCGCATGAGATGAATTTATAATGCCAAATTATACACGATATACCGATTTTCTTAAAGACAAGCAGTTTATCCGATGGCAATTAACACCGGATAAAGAGTTGGATGCGTATTGGGAGGGTTTTATTGAAAGAAATCAACACCTTAACGATGAACTCCGGCAAGCCATTGATTACCTGAAAACAACCGGATTGAACAAAAGCACGTTAAGTGAGGAGGAACGCCTGAGCCTACTCAACAGGATTATTCGGTCTACGAACAAGCAACCGGAAAAAAAAATAAAAAACCGTCGAATCATTCAATTTACCATTGCTTCATGCGCAGCCATTGTCTTACTTATTGTTGGATTAAACTTTTTTCTTTCTCTAGGGGAAAAAACACATTATACATCGGGAAAAGAACTCATCATTGGAAATCTGTTAACCCATGAAGATATTCAATTAATTACGAACGATGATTCGTTGTCTTTTCAAAATGATGTGCAAATAGACTTCGACGAAAGCGGAAAAGCAAAAATCACGCATGGCAACAGTGAAGAAAAAACGGTAGAACTGGCTGAAAGCAAACAAAACATGCTTATAGTTCCCTACGGAAAACGATCCACACTCACTCTTTCCGACGGCAGTAAAGCGTGGCTCAATTCCGGTTCCGTACTTGAATTTCCGGCACAATTCACCGGAAACAACCGGGAAGTCCGGCTCGCATCGGGCGAAATGTATATCGAAGTGGCGCCTGACAGTCAAAAACCGTTTCACGTATACACTTCCGGTTTTGATGTAAAAGTATACGGCACCAAGTTCAACGTCTCAGCGTACGCTGACTCCCCACAATCGGTCGTATTGGTGGAAGGCAAGGTGAGCTTACAACCCGCGAATAAAAAGGAAACTTTCTTATCGCCCAACGAGCATGCTGTTTATGCTGACAACGGTACCTTCAACACGCAAAAAGTGGATGTGAATCCATTTATCAGTTGGAAAGACGGTTACCTGGAATTCGACAAAACCCCTATGACGGAAGTCCTGAAACAAATCGGAAGGTATTACAATCTCTCTTTTAACTTCGATAACGATGTGAATCTACAGAGGCGCACCTGTACCGGAAAAATCTACCTGTCGGAAAACCTGGATAACGTCATGACCACAATAGGGCTTCTATCCTCAACCAAATATATAAAGGACAACAATCAAGTATTTATAATTAACGAATCCAATTAAACTTTAAGCCTATGCACAAAGACAGATGATAATAACAAAAACCAAAAGCCGAACGATACTGCGAATACCGTCCGGCCAAATTGAATTTAATTACCTGGATTATTAATAATTAAAATCGTACAAAGATATGAATAAACATTGTATTGAGGGAAGAGAATCACTCAATAATTTTAAACATTATCTAAAAATCATGAGAATAACCCTGTTTTTTTTGTTTTTCTGTATACTGTTTTCATCAGCATCCAACATTTATTCTCAGGAATTTACCATCAAATCAAAAACGGCTTCTATAAAAGAAGTATGCCATGAAATTGAAAAAAAAAGTGATTATGTTTTCATTTTCTCAGATAACTGTGAAAAACTGGTTGACAAGAAAGTAAACGTTGAAGCTAATTCAAAAGATGTGACGGAAGTTCTGGATGCAGTATTATTCAGTACAGGACTCATATATAAAATATTGGATAAACAAATCGTTGTCTATAAATCCACAGAAACTGCTCCGACTGTAGCTGTTGAAGAACCGGACATCAATATCATTCAACAACCGGCCAAAAAACAAATAACCGGTAGAATCGTAGATGCACAAGGAGATGCCATAATTGGAGCAAATATTATTGAAGCCGGTACAACAAATGGATCAATAACAGATGTGGATGGGAATTTCACGTTAAGTGTGGATGATAATGCAACAATCAAGGTTTCTTATGTTGGTTTCTTGGATCAAAACATCTCTACTGTGGGAAAAACAAGTTTTGAAATAACCCTACGAGAAGATAAAAGAGCCCTAGATGAATTAGTAGTAGTAGGATACGGCGTTCAAAAAAAAGTTAATCTAACTGGTTCTGTTACATCTGTGGGATCAGATAAGTTAGAGAAAAAAATTGTTAGCCAGGCTTCGCAATTACTACAAGGGGAAACTCCAGGTCTTACCGCTACACAATCTTCTGGTCGTCCCGGATATGACGGTGCAGATCTTAAAATGAGAGGTCTTGGTACATGGAGCGGTGCAGGAACCAATCCTTTGGTTCTTGTAGATGGAGTTCCCAGTTCTTTGAATAGTGTTAATCCTAATGATATTGATAATATATCAGTGTTAAAAGATGCTGCTTCTTCGGCTATTTATGGTTCCCGAGCTGCAAACGGTGTCATACTTGTAACAACTAAGCAAGGAATACTAGGAAAACTACAAGTGAATTACGATACTTACATAGGTAAGCAAAAAGCGACGGAGCTCCCCCAGTTTGTCGATTCATGGACCTATGCAGAGATGTATAATGAAGCAATGGCTAACGCTGACCTGAATCCTTTGTATTCGCAAGAAGATATTAATAAATTCAGAGCTGGTACAGACCCTGACAACTTTCCTAACAAAAGCCACTTGAAGGACCTTTTAAACTCAAATAATGGGCTTCAGACCAAACATAACCTTACCTTTAAAGGAGGAACGAAAGAAGCACTATACTTCTTCTCTGTTGGATACCTGAAACAGAATGGTTTAGTTGCAAAAAATTCTTATGATCGTTATGACATGATGCTTAATGTAAAAAGTGATTTGAGAGATAATCTTGTATTAAATGTAAAAGTATCAGGAAACACTTCAACAGAAAAAAGGCCTGCAGGGATTATAACAGCAGGTTATTCACCCAGTGATATGATGGAACTTATTGGTAATGCGTCCCATCATCCTGCTGTTGTTCCTGGAAAAAAATCCGATGGCACTTATGGTATAGTCATGGCACATCCAGTTGCGGATGCATCAATAGATAGTGGGGGGTTTGGAGAGTCGTCAGGTACTAATCTTACTAGTATTGGTTCACTCGATTGGAATATTTTTGAATCATTGAAAATTACGGAAAGGTTCAGCTATCTATTATCTCATTCTCGAGGTAGACTATTTGGAGCAGAACATACGCCAGCCCCAAATTGGACTTTCGGACCAAGCTGGGCAAGTTCTACTCACTCTATCGGAAGAAGTTGGTTGAATGAACTTTTACTGGAATTTAACAAGACTTTTAATAATCATTATTTACACTTTTTAGCTGGGTTTTCAGCTGAATCTAATACAAGTGAATCTCTGATGGGTTCCAGAGATAGTTTTCCTTCCAATAAGCTTTTTGTACTGAGTGCTGCATCAACTGTAAACGACGCTAATGCTGAAAGCTTATCCTCGTATGATCTACTGTCCTTATTTGGAAGATTAAATTATTCATATAAGGATAAATATCTTCTGGAAGGTAACGTGAGATATGACGGTTCATCACGTTTTGCTAAAGGAAATAGATTTGGCCTGTTTCCGTCATTTTCTGCCGGTTGGCGTGTTTCTGAAGAAGAATTTTTCCAGATTCCTTGGATTTACAATTTAAAACTACGCGGTTCAGTAGGTGTTCTTGGCAACCAGTCTATAGGTAATTATCCATATCAAAAGGTGCTAAGTTTAGGTTCCGTCTGGGCTATGGGTGAATCTGAAAAAATTTATCCCGGCATACAACTAACAAATTTACCATTTGCAGATATTACCTGGGAATCTACTAAGATCACCAACGGAGGTGTGGATATTTCATTTTTTTATGGTAAGTTAAGCGTAAGTGCTGACCGTTACTATAAGGTTACCGATAATATCCTTTATGCTTTATCGGTATCACAAGTACTTGGCATGTCTGTTGGACAACAAAATGCCGGTTCAGTTGAGAATAAAGGATGGGAGTTTGAAGTTAATTATGATAACAGTTTCGGTGATCTGAAATATAGTATAACTCCCAACTTATCCATTAATAAAAACAAAGTACTTGACTTGGCTGGCATTGAAAGAGATGTAAACAGAGGATTATTTATCAATGAACCATTACAATCAATTTACGGATATAAGACTGATGGGCTTTTTGTTGACGCAACGGATATCGCCAACTATGCTACACAAAATTATCTTGCCAAACCAGGATTCCCTAAATATGTAGATATTAGTGGACCTGATGGTAAACCCGATGGGATAATAAGCTCGTCTTGGGACCGTACTCTTATTGGTTCTACTTTTCCGAAATATAATTTCGGAATGGGCATTAGCCTTGAATACAAAGGATTCGATTTTTACACACTTCTACAGGGACAGGGAGGATTTATAAAAAAAATAGGTGGAGATCAACTTGCGTTTGATAATTATGGAAATATACAGATGTGGCAAACAGAGAACCGCTGGACACCAGAAAACCCGGATCCTAATGCCATATATCCCAGACTTGAAATGGCTTATCATTCTGCACCATGGAATGACAATTTGGAATATTGGACTAGAGATGCAAGTTTCTTAAGAATTAAAAATTTACAGTTTGGATATGACTTTTCATCTGAATTTTTGAAAGAAAGCTTAATCAATAAATTGCGCGTTTACATTGCTGGCGAGAATATCAAAACTTTCCATCATTTCTATAAGGGATGGGACCCTGAAATGCAAACAAGCGGGGGATATGCAGTAAACTATTACCCAATTACCAGTATTTGGAGTTTAGGAATAAACGTTCAATTCTAAAAATGAAAAATTATGAGAACTAAAAAAAATTATAAATTTTTTATTAGTGTTATTCTGGCATTTTTATTTCTTTTTTCGCCGGGATGTAGTGACTTTTTAGAGGAAACCCCAACCGCATCGCTAAGTGAGGGTATTTTCTGGCAAACTGAAAATGATGCATTCCAAGCTTTAGTGGGTGTGTATTCAACTTATTATGATAAATATGCTGAGCGTGTAAATAATCTTGACAAATCCATGATATGGATGTCTGCATATGCTGGTTATGCCAGCTGGAGATCTTTCGCTTGGTCAAGAGATGTTGAAATATTACCCACTCATGGCACTATTACAACTATGTGGCAAAAAATGTTCAGACACGTCAGCCGTGCCAACTATTTCCTTGATAACATAGAAAAAGTGGAAATGGATGTTACCAAGAAAAAACAGATGATTGCTGAAGTGAGATTTTTACGTGCATTTAGTTATTTTTGGTTAAGTCAAACATTTGGTAATGTACCATTGATTACCACAACATTAACCTTCGAAGAGGCTAATTCCGCGACCCAATCAACAGAAAAACAGATTGTTGACTTCGTCGTTACAGAATTAACAGAAATAACCCCTGATCTTCCGATAAAACAAGCATCTTCTGATATGGGAAGGATTGAAAGAGGAGCTGCACTTGCATTGAAAGGAAGATGCCTAATGGCTCAGAAAAAATGGACAGAAGCCGCATTAACTTATAAGTCTATAATGGAACTGGGTAGGTATGAGATTGATCCAAGATATAAGAAACTTTTCGAAGATGAAGGTGAAAATAACAATGAGTTTATTTTTGCTAATCAATATATGGAAAATGAGTATGGCGAATCAATGTCGCAACATAATATAAGACCTTCGCTATACGGTGGATATAATGCATGTAATGTATTTAAACATTTTGTCGATGCATTTCCGATGATTGACGGACTGCCAATTGATAAATCACCATTATATGATCCGTTAAATCCATTTGATAACAGAGATCCCCGACTTTATGCAACCTTATTGTTGACAGGTTATACAAAAATATATCTACCTGACAAGCCAGAAGGGGTAATTTTTCAAGGAGATCCTGCTACAATCGCTAAGAGTGGTCAAACTGGACCAAACATTTCTGGATATCAGTTACAGAAATTTTGGGATCCTATGTTTGAAGGAAACAGACAAAATTATGGAGGAGATTATCCGCAAATAAGGTATGCTGAGGTTTTGTTAAGCTACCTTGAATCTAAACTTGAAGCAGGAGATCCTATCTCTCAGGAATTATTAGATCAAACTATTAATAAAGTGAGACAAAGAGAAGAAATTAATATGCCTCGGGTTACGGAAACTGATGTAGCCAAACTAAGACCAATTTTAAGGAACGAAAGATGGATTGAACTTGCATTTGAGGGAGGTATAAGATATTTCGATATAAAGAGATGGAATATTCTTGTTGAAGAGGTTAATCGTCAGATATTGGGATTAAAAATTACAGACGATCCTCAAAACTATACCGGAATGTATAATATTAATGATGAAGGCTATCTGATCATTGGTGAGTTAAAATGCCATGAACATAACTACTTGTGGCCAATACCTCTTAGCGAGCTAGATGTTAACGACAATATGGCTCAAAATCCCGGTTATAATTAATTAAGACACATTCAGTATTAAAATTTTAAGAAAAGAAAAGTGATGGATCGTAGAAAATTTATTCAGACAGGAGCATTATTGAGCTCAAGCTTGGCATTTAGCAAAACTTATAATCCTATTATTACTAAAAAAATTACACCAAACGACAAATTAGTTGTTGGTGTTATGGGATTAGGGGGTAGGAATCTTTATCTCATCGAGGAGTTTTTAAAACAAGGAGCAGAAATTGGATACATATGCGATGTTGATAATCGACGCATAGCAGATGGATTAAAAGCTTGTAGCGGAGAAAGTTGGCAAAATAGAGATAAGCAGGATTGGGAAATATCAGAAACAACGGTTGGACAAAAAAGAATACCTAAAACCACCCAGGATTTCAGAAGGATACTCGATGATAAAGAAATCGACGCCATGATCATTTCACCCGGAACTCATTGGGCGCCACTCGCCACAATTATGGCATGTCAAGCAGGCAAGGATGTTTATGTTGAAAAACCGATGTCTCCCAACGTTTATGAAGGTCGAAAAATGGTTGAGGCTGCACGTAAATATTCAAAAATTGTACAGGTTGGATCCCAAAATAGGAGTGGTGAATACCATAAAGAAGCGATCGAATTTCTAAAAGGAGGTAATATTGGAAAAATACATTATATCAGGGTACTAAACATGCTAAATGGTCAGCTTGGTACCCCCGGCCCATATCCAGAGATGCCAATACCGAATGGTTTTGATTATGAAATGTGGTGCGGGCCGGCACCAAAAAGGCCTTACAATCCAAAAAAGACAGCACCCGGGGTATGGCGTTATTTTTGGGATTATTCCGGGAGTGATTCAGAATCAATCCATCAGTTGGATATTGCTCGTTGGATAACCTCGGAACTGACGGGCATGGATTATCCAATCTCTGTATTTGGTAAAGGAGCCGTAAGAAATCCAGACCGTGTTGCTGATATTCCTGACTCCCTGACTGCCATATTTGATTATGGAGACATCACATTAGAGCTCGAAGTTGATTGGTGGTCAACTTTAATAAAAGTTCCACTCGAAATTAGGGCAAGTAAAGCACTCTTTCCAAATTGGCAATTTACAGGGACCAGAATTGAAATTTATGGTACAAAAGGGATGATGTATCTTGGAAGACATGGCGGAGGTTGGCAGGCTTTCAATGATAAGGGAGATATGATAGCTATTATGACGGGTGTGATGCCAATCAAAGAACATATAGCTAATTTCATGGATTGTATCCGTACTCGCGAAACTCCAAATGCAGATATAGAAAAGGCGCAAATTTCTCAGGCAATTTCACATATGGCTTATATTTCATACAGGGTTGGGAATGAGTTATTAAAAATTGATAGATCTAATGAAAGATTTATAAATAACAATGATGCGAATAACCTTTTGAAACGACAAGACGGAGGGCGTGCTCCCTGGAAAATACCTGTACAGGTTTAAACATAATAAAAAAATTTAAAGTAGTATCAAAAACTACATAAATATAAAGTTTGATCAATAATTTAACTACATTTTTTGTAGTTATAAAACTTTAATATTCAGATAATATGAGACAAATAAAAAAATGTTTCATCCTAATATATCTTTTCAGTTTTGGAGTAACTTTTTCAGGACAGTCTCAACAAATTCCCTCAGATTACTTACAAGGGACAAAGTTGATGTCGAAAACAGAAGTGGATGGTCTGCGTACTCAAATGATAGACGGCATGAATACTTATTTTGCCAATGAACTTAAAGCTTCCATTGAAAGCCGTGAAAGTCATTGGAATCGAAATTATTCATCTTTGGAAGATTATTCAAAATCCGTTGATCCAAATCGTATCCGACTTAAAAAAATCACGGGTGTGGTAGATGAGAGGAAGGCTGTGCGTGAATTAACTCTAAATGAAAATACGAACCAAAAGGCAATAGTCTTTGAAACAGACGCCTATACTGTCTACAATGTCAGTTGGCCGGTTTTGGATGGTGTAACAGGAACAGGTCTATGGATTGAACCCAGCACATCTGCCCAAGCACAAGTAGTAATCCTGCCAGATGCGGACCAATCCCCGGAAATGCTAATGGGCCTAGCTCCGGGAATACCTTCGGAAGCTCAGTATGCACGAAAGTTAGCTGTTGCAGGTTGCCGAATTATCATTCCTGTATTAATAAATAGAGAAGATACATGGTCTGGAAATCCTGAAATCGCAATGACTAACCAACCACACCGAGAATTTATCTATCGCAGAGCTTACCAGGTAGGAAGGCATATCATCGGTTATGAAATCCAAAAGGTACTTGCTGCAGTTGACTGGTTTAAGGACCAGTCAACTGCCTTACCTGTTGCAGTAGCAGGATATGGCGAGGGAGGATTAATTGCATTATACAGTGCTGCTATTGATACACGCATAAATGCCACATTAGTTAGCGGATATTTTCAAGAACGGGAACAAATCTGGAAAGAGCCGATTTATCGGAATATATGGGGGTTATTGGAAGAATTCGGAGATGCTGAAATAGCCAGTCTTATAGCTCCAAGGTTGCTTGTGATCGAAGCTTGTAAAGGGCCAGAAATTGAAGGCCCGCCATTAGCTACAGAAACCAGAAGGAGTGTCGCGGCTCCCGGGAGCCTGAAAACTCCCTCTCGCGAATCAGTACTAGCTGAAGCACACAGGGCCGGGGGAATATTTAAAAAATTAGGAGTAACGGAAAAATTGCAGGTAGTGCAAAGTGATAATGGCAAAGGTCTGCAAGGTTCAACTGCTGCATTAGAGAAGTTTCTATCCGGCTTGGGTATTGAGAATAAAAAATTTCAACATAATAATGAAATAATTGATCTTCGATTTAATCCTGATTCAAGGATGCATGATCAGTTTATGGAATTAATGGCACATTTGGATAAGATAATTAATCAAAGTGACAAAGTAAGAGAGAAATTTTGGGAAAAAGCAGATAATTCATCTGCTCAACGATGGGAGGAAACAACAAAACCATACAGAAAGTATTTCCATGAAGAGCTAATTGGAAAAATGCCGTCACCTTCCCAGCCTTTTAACGCACGTTCCAGACTAACATATGAAACGCCAAAATGGCGTGGATATTGGGTTAAGATGGATGTGTGGCCGGGAATAATAGGTGGGGGAATATTATTGGTCCCAAAGAATATTAAACCGGGAGAAAAGTGTCCGGTGGTAGTTTTTCAACATGGTTTGGGTGGCGAACCTGAACCTCTGGTTGATCCACATATTGAATCGGTTTATTATTCTTTTGGCTCAACACTGGCCGACCAAGGATATATCGTGTTTGCACCTCAGGCTCCTTTCGGAATTGATGGCTTTCGGACAACTCAGAGAATGGCTAATCCACAAAAAAAATCCGTTTTCTCCGTGATTATAGGACAGTATGAGCAAGCACTAAATTGGTTAAAACAACTTCCTTTTGTTGATAGAGACCGCTTTGGTTTTTATGGTTTATCCTATGGAGGTAAAACTGCGATGAGAGTACCTCCAATTTTAAATAACTTTTTTTCTTGTGTTATCTGCTCAGGTGATTTTAACCAATGGGTATGGAAAACAACTTCAGTGAATTTTGCATCCAGTTTTTTGCTAGTCGGTGAGTATGAAATATTTGAATTCGATCAGGCTAATACTTTTAATTATGCGGATATGGCCGGCTTGATAGCTCCAAAACCGTTCATGGTAGAGCGGGGACATTGGGATGGAGTAGGTCCAGATGAGTGGGTGGCTTATGAATATGCAAAAGTAAGAAGACAATATGTGAAACTGGGAATTGGTGACCGGACGGAAATTGAATATTTTGATGGTCCCCATGAAATTCACGGAGTGGGTACTTTACGTTTTCTGGATAAATACTTAAAATAACATGAACGTTTTTGTACCTAATTAATTTAAAATTTCACAAAATATTATGAGAAATAGTATTGTCCAAAAGATTCTATTAATATTTGTAGGTATTTTATGCCTTTTTTATCCGATTATCACAGAAGCTGCACAACTTAAAGCTGGAGTGGCAAAAATAAATATAACAGATACAGACTCTTATACCTCAGTTAATGATTCATTATATGTGAAAGCTCTAGTCCTTGAAAACGGATCCGTCAAGGTTGTTATAATTACCATTGATGCCGTTGCAATCGGTGGAATTGGTTCAATTGGTGATAATTATCTCCATAAGGTAAGATCACAAGTAGATAATGAATTAAAAATAAAAGGTGAAAATATTCTGATTAATGCCAGCCATCTTCATGGGGCAGGTTATAACGTATGTGCAGACATAGCAGAACGAACCGTAAAAGCTATAAAAAAGGCCTCGATGAATATGATACCAGTCAAAATAGGGGTTGGTAGAGGATATGAAGACCGTATAACTGAAAACAGACGATTTAAACTAAAAAGTGGGAAAGAGGCTGATATCAGGCATGCTTATCCTATGCCACAGGACGAAGAAGTAATTGGTCTTAATTCTGAAGATTATGAGATCGGAATATTACGTATTGATAAGTTGAACGGCGAAACGTTGGCTGTGGTATATAATTTTGCAGGTCATCCATATCAAGGTGTTCCTAGTCATAGTGCAACAGCTGATTTTCCGGGTTTTGCTTCAAAGATTATTGAGGAGAATCTTAGTAAAGGCACAATAGCATTCTTCATCCAGGGGTTTGGCGGAGATATCTCCACAGTTCTTTACAAAGATGTAAATAATCCACATGATGCTGAAACTTTGGGTTATTTATTGGGTACTAGTACTTTGTCTGCTGTTTATGAAATAAAAACAACTTATAATGATAAGCTAAAAGTTATAAATGAAGTTATAAAACTACCACGAAGGACAGATTTTCAGAATAGAATTGAACCAATGAAAGCTGAAGCAGAGAAACTACTCGAATCCCTAAAGGGGACTAGTCTTAATTTTAAGACATTCCTGCCACTTTATCTTAAATATAATTTCAATGAGGAATTTCCATCTTATTATTCCTATAGATACCTGCACGAAAAGAGTCTTAACGAAAATACTTTAGAAAAACTGGACAATGAAAATAATCGTAATATCGACAAGTATTTAAAGAATATATATGTAATGGATAAACTGACGAGTCTATTGACAAACATTGACTTACTTGAAATGCACAAGAAGTTTAATGAAGCTGCCGGAGTGTCTACAATAGAAGTTGAAGTACAAGTAGTAAGGATTGGTGATTACATATTAGCTACTTTTCCAGGTGAGGTATCGGTGGAGGTTGGATTAAATATAAAAAAAAATTCACCTTATAAATTTACTTTTCTTGCAGGATTCACAAACGGCTATATCTATTACGCTCCAACCATTGAACAATATAATGGAGGAGTACAGGAAGACAGTGATTGTTTTATTGCTCCGGAGTGGCAGAAGATATACGAGGAAAAAGTGCTTGAAATGTTGAATAATATATAATTAAAAAATATCTGATATGGAAGAAAAATTACTTTCTAGAATTAATCTTAACTATAAGAATATTTTTTATCTGTCGAAAATATATCGTAGGCTACTTATTGTTGGTTTTTTTGTTTTTATTAGTATTAATACAATTGATGCAGCTCAACTCATGGCAGGCACTTCCAAAGTAAATATCACCAAAAATGATGTTGGTAGATTTGTTAATGACTCTTTATATGCCAGGGTACTGATACTTAAAAATAAATCTGACGATATAGTTATAATAAGCCTCGACACAAGGGCAATCGGAGATAAAGGCGGGGTTAAGGCTAACTTTGTTGAGAGACTACGTAACAGAATAGAGGAACAAGTGGGAATTAATGCCACTAATGTAATGGTTACGGCAACAGGTGTATCAGGAGAACAATATATTTGTCCTGACATTGAAGATCGTTTACTTTATGCCGTAAGAAGCGCTTATCAAAAGATGGTTCCAGTAACTATTGGAGTAGGGACAGGTATTGAAAATAGAATTACTGAGAATCGCAGGTTAAAGCTAACAAATGGAAAAGAATGGACAATCAGAAATGCTAATCCGCTTCCTCCAGACGAAGAGGTTGCTGGAGCAGGCCCTGTTGACCCTGAGATTGGAATTTTAAGAGTCGATAAAAAAAATGGTGAAACACTCGTTGTGTTATATAATTTTGCAATCCATCCTTATCAAGGAGTCCCGAATAAAGGCATCACAGCTGATGTTCCTGCATTTTCTTCAAGAATAATCGAAAAAAATCTTCCTGCAGGGGCAACGGCGATTTTTTTGCAAGGCTGTCTTGGCGATATTTCAACAGTCCTTTACAAGGACACGAACAGCCCAAGAGATGCTGAACCTCTAGGTACTATGCTTGGAATAAGCACCTTAGATGCACTGAAAAAAATTAAGATCTCGAAAAACAATGAATTAAAAGTTATCAAGGAGATGATTGAGGTTCCATCCAGAACTGAAATTATGACTAGGATTACTTCATTGGAGGAAGAACAAAAAAAACTACTTAGTTTTTTGCGTGGTACAAGTCTCAATTTTAAGACGTTTCTTCCACTCTACATACAATATAATACTTTTAAAGAATTTCCTTCATACTATTCTCATAGATACCTACATGAAAAAAGCATAGGCAGAAATGATCTTGAAAAACTTGATAACGAAAATAGTCGAAATATTGATAAATATTTAAAGAATATTTATGCTATGGAAAAAATCACAAGAATCCAAGGTAATCTTACGATTCTAAAAGAACAAAATGAACGAATTACTACAAAGATCGGAGAAACAATTAATCTTGAGGTGCAATGTTTAAAAATTGGCGATCTGGTTTTAGTAACTTTTCCCGGTGAACCTGTTGCTAAAATAGGACTCAATATCAAAGAGTCATCACCATTTACAAATACTTTTGTGACTGCATATTCGAATGGTGATGTTGGTTATTCACCTACAGCAGAACAATATAAAGGTCGGGCATTGGAAGATACATATTGTATCATGGCACCTGAATGGCAAAATCTATTCGAACAAAAAGTTAAAAATATTTTAGGAAAGTTATAATAATTACAATAGTTCGGTAAATATTCAATTAACTAATTAATAATCAGTGATCTATACAACATGATTTAACATAAAAAATAAGGTTAAGTAGCTGATATTCAGTATCTTTATAGTAATTGCAAACACTGTAAAGATAATTAATTTTTAAAAAAATAAAAATATTAAATATGAAAACATCAATATGCATAGGTAGAGTTTATCCAAAAAACCTTAAATTAAGGTATCTAGTTTTATTATTGATCACAACCAGTTTATTCTTTACTGTCACAAATGTTTCTGCTCAACTTACAGCAGGAGTAGCGAAGATTAACATAACAAGACCTGATTTTAAGGGAAATCTGACTGACTCCCTCTTTGTTAAGGCTTTGGTTTTGAAAAGTAAAAGCACATCTGCAGTAATCATCACTGCTGATGCTGTGTCAATTGGTGGAATCGGATCAATTTCAAATGATTATATTTCCAAAGTCAGGTCCGGCATTAAAGATGAATTAGGAATAGCCCCCCAAAATATTCTTATAAGTGCCAGCCACCTTCATGGTGCAGGTTATAATGTATGTCAGGATATTGAAGCACGTACTATTCAAGCTGTTAAACTAGCTTATCAGAATATGGTTCCAGTAAATGCAGGAGCTGGTAGCGGATATGAGGACAGGATAACAGAGAATCACATACTAAAGCTTAAGAATGGTAAAGGATGGGCAATAAGACACGCAAATCCGCTTCCTCCTGATGAAGAAATTGAAAGTGTTGGACCGATAGATCCTGAAATTGGAATATTAAGACTAGACAAAAAAAACGGTAAGACACTAGCAATAGTTTATAATTTTACTGGTCACCCATATCAGTCTATTAGTGAAGAAACGGGTGGTTATCCTAGTTTCGCCTCAAAACTAATTGAAAAAAATATGGGTGAGGGTACAATTGCTCTCTTTATACAAGGGTTCAGTGGTGATGTGATCCCTATCCTTTATAAGGATGTCCACAGTGTTAGAGATCAAGAACCTTTGGGCACCATGCTGGGATTGAGTGCTATTGATGCTATTAGAAAAATAAAACCGATAAAGACCGGATCTCTCAAGGTTATAAGTGAGGTAGTAAAATTTCCACGCAAAACCGACTTTGCGGAAAGGATTGCAGCAATGGAAAAGGAACAAGAAGAACTACTTAGCTCATTGCGCGGTACAAGTCTCAATTTTAAGACGTTCCTCCCACTCTATATACAATATAATATTTTTAAAGAATTTCCTTCATATTATTCTCATAGATACCTGCATGAAAAAAGCATAGGCAGAAATGATCTTGAAATTCTTGATAACGAAAATCGCAGAAACATCGATAAATATTTAAAAAATGTTTATGCTATGGAAAAACTATCCAGGTTACAGTATAATATCGGATTAGTGAAGGAACGTAAAATTGAAAGTGAATCAGCTGGTGAAAGTACTATGGATGTTGGGATTCAGGTGATGAAAATAGGCGATTTTGTATTAGCTACATTCCCTGCAGAAGTTTCTGTTCAAGTAGGTATTAATATTAAAAATAAATCACCTTTTAAAAATACCTTTGTCGCTGGTTATACCAATGGATATATACATTATGCTCCGACAACAGAGCAGTATGGTAGTGGTGCATACCAAGATTGCAGCAGCTTATTGGGTCCTGAATGGCAAAGAATTTACGAAGACAAAATTAGTGAAATATTAAAAAAACTATAAACATTATCCAGTTTAGAGATTAATTAATCAATATCATAACTGTCCGGAGAAATTTCACCATAATGAAAGTTGATCAACGAGCTCTGCCTCCGGAGCATTAACACAGAGCGTAGGTTGATTGAATATATCACGGATATTTCCTCTTTTGAAGAGGATCTGTCCGATAGAGTTTGAGATTGTATGAAGACTTGGCTCCAACATAAATCGCTTCCTGGCTATAATAAGCAAAAGATAGTCACATATGGCAATCCATATCTGTGTGAAAACTGCATTCATGGAGGTACCATAGAAGGTTTTAACATGGAGGTGCTGTTTTATCCATTTGAAAAACAATTCAATCTTCCAGCGTTCTTTGTATAACTGGGTTATAAGCAAGGCGTCTAACTCAAAGTTATTCGTCAGGAATACGTAAGTGTTTCCGGTCTCGGGGTCCAAGAATTTTATCCTGCGAATCAGTTCCGGATATTCTTTCTTCGATTTGTAGACTGTAAACCTTACGGATTGATCACACCTGAGTCCCGTGGTTTTATCGACCGGCCGGCTATAAACTCTTTTCACTGCAGTGTTCCCTTTTGCCCGGGTAATAAAAAAAGCACCTTTGCAATGAATGGAATAGAGCCTGTCCAGGTCAAGGTATCCCCTATCCATAATATAGATAGCGCCGGGTTCAATTGTGATATGGTCCAGTATATTGACATCATGTACACTTCCGTCTGTTATTTCAATAATAGTCGGGATAGAGCCCCGAAGATCCAAAAGGACATGGAAGCTGAATTTGATGCCATGAGGGCGGCGTGACCATGAAGGAGTACAGAACGGTAACACAGATTGCGGGCCCTCTGGTCTTCGTCGAGAAGACGGAGCCGGTGGGCTACAGCGAGCTCGTCAACATCGTGACCGCCGACGGCACGGTCAAGCGCGGCCAGGTGCTGGACACGAGCGACGAGATCGTGGTCGTTCAGG
>ENA-UOOK01003812-UOOK01003812.1-fermentation-metagenome-genome-assembly--contig:-NODE-3812-length-16753-cov-3.946880_pt1 | contig 16753 bp, 10 predicted proteins | sample MGYA00245777_ERZ724023 | MGnify/ENA primary metagenome ERZ724023 (study PRJEB28704, sample SAMN03018312) | fermentation metagenome | biome: anthropogenic terrestrial biome; feature: soil; material...
TTTCTTTCATGCAAAAAAAACATTCGTTTTGTAAGGGAACAGCCCCTTATATAGCTTATACTGCAGCAGCTTTTCTGATTGGTCTATCAGCCTGTGTTGGCAATCAAAAAAGTAAGAATAAAGTTGAAAATATACCCCAACGTGTTGATCCTGGATGGGTTCAGCTGTTTGATGGCAAATCATTGGATGGCTGGGAAATTACCAACTTTGGCACACAGGGTCCGATTCAGGTTACTGAAAGTGAAATTGTGCTTGGAATGGGGGATGGCTGTACGGGTGTTACCTGGAATGGGAATTTTCCAAAAACAAATTATGAAGTGAAGCTGGAAGCCAGAAAAATAACCGGTAATGATTTTTTTTGCGGAATGACTTTCCCAGTGGAAGATTCGTTTTGCACATTGATTGTGGGAGGATGGGGCGGCCCGGTGGTGGGCCTTAGCAACATCGACGGATCAGACGCGTCGGACAACGAAACTCACACCTTGAAAAAATTCGACCACGATACCTGGTACGCCATTCACTTAAAAGTATCCTCAGAAAAGATTGAAGTATGGATCGATGGAGAGCAGGTCGTAGATTTTTTCACTTCTGGCAAGCAACTCTCCGTCCGCAGTGAAGTAAGCCTTTCAAAACCCTTTGGCATTTGTTCGTGGAGGACAACCTCAGCTTTGCGAAACATTCAGTTGAAAAAGAAAAATTAAGCATTGGCTACTTTTTTTACGGTTCCTTTTATGGTCAACTCCGATCTCTGGAGAACAAAGCTGAACAAATGATTTTCCATGCCGGTTTCGGTACCGGATAACTCCAAAATTTTCCCTATTTACCTGGATACGTGTTGATAGACTTGTTTGCCAATTTCTCTGGAGACTGGATTTCATAAAGGTAATTCCGATATTTATTTGAAAATTATGGTATATTTGTTTTTTCATCCGAATACGCATTACTTAATTTAACATCGGCCTGCTGGAAGATATCGAGATTGTCAACTCGCCGGAGTTTAAGCAATACATCGCCGCCCAGATTGGAAAGGTCAGGAACCGATTTCCAAATATAAATATTACCCAAGCAGAAGAAATCGGCTCTCTTTGAAAAAGAAAAAAACTCAGCGCAATTGAATATTTATTCGATAACAGACAAAAAAGATGAATAACAAAAAGTACAACAGACGCAACTTCTTAAAAATTTCCGGATTAACAACAGTGGGAAGCTTACTGACCAGGGGTCTGTCAGCGAGTGATCAGCATAATTATACCGTTTTAGACCAAGAGACGATACGCCTGGGCACACCACAAAACAGGATTGCTGAAATCATGGAAACGAAGCTTGTCTCTAAAGAACCCGGAAAGTACCTGGTTATCGGTCAGTCAATCGATGAAAATGGGCACCTGAAAGCAACCGATCCTTTTACCGAACCAAATCGCTATCTCGGCTGGCCGTCGATCACGAAAACAAACAATGGCGAATTACTGATTGTTTACTCGGGAGACAGGGATTCACACGTTTGTCCCTGGGGTAAAACACGGCTTATCCGAAGCAGAGATAAAGGGAAGACTTGGTCTGAACCGGAAACCGTGAACAACAGCCCGCTGGATGATAGGGATGCAGGAATCATTCAGACCGACAAAGGCACCTTATTAGTCAGTTGGTTTACTTCTCTGGCTTATGCCGATCCCAGCTGGAAATGGACTTATCAAAAATATGCCCGGGTAGCGGAGAAGATCCCTGAAGAACTGAAGAAACAGTGGTTGGGAAACTGGGTACGCAGGTCGGAAGATGGAGGTCAAACATGGCTCGAACCCTCAAGAACAGTTGGCTCTGCTCCCCACGGCCCCATCCAACTGAAAGACGGACGCCTGCTCTATGTCGGTAAAGGATCGTGGGAGGGTACCTATTCTGTCGTCGTGGAGGAATCGAAAGATGACGGGATAAACTGGAAAGTGATTTCCGTCATCCCAACAGACACAGGAAATGCGCGCAACATACATGAACCCCATGTGGTGGAACTAAAGAGCGGCAAACTGGTGGCAATGGTGAGAAATGAACCGGAAGACCGTAAAAAAAGCTTCCTGCTGCAATCGGAAAGTTACGACGGCGGCAAAACATGGACAGTGCTTCACGAAACACCCATGTGGGGATTTCCTCCTCATTTGCTGGAGTTGAACAATGGTTGGCTGTTGGTGGTATACGGACACAGACGATCGCCTTGTAGTGAACGTGCCTGTATCAGTCGCGACGAAGGGAAGACATGGGATATAAAAGACGAGATTACGCTTGCCGAAGCATATAATGGAGATTTGGGATATCCGGCAAGTGTGCAGCTGGATGACGGAAACATATTGACCGTATTCTATCAACAGGAAAATCCGGGTGAACCGACTTCAATCTTCACATCACACTGGAAATTAAAGTAGGATGACCCATTAAAATAAATTAACGTGCCAAACAAATGCGGCCACTATCGACCGACCAGCTGGCAAAAGAAAAACTAAAGAATGGTTATGAACAAAAAGTTTACCTGTTGGCGGCAATTGATTCTTATTGTTGTAAACAGTTTGATTGTTGGTTCGCTCACCTCCTGCTCATCCATCAGGGATGCAAACAGGGCATTCCATTATTCCCCGAAAACGGTATTGAAACTACCTCCTTCAAGCGATAATCCCCGGAACAGTGAAGGCGATTTTATAACTCTTCAGGACGGGAGGATCCTGTTCGTGTACAGCCACTATACCGCAGGATCCGGAGGTGATCATGATCCCGCCTTTCTTGCGGGGAGGATCTCTGAAGACGGAGGAAGAACCTGGACAAATGAGGATAAGACCATCGTTGAAAATGAAGGGGGGATGAATGTCATGTCGGTTTCACTGCTTCGTTTACAAAACGGAGATATTGCCCTCTTTTATTTGAAGAAGAACTCAACGGAAGACTGTACTCCCATGATGCGGATCTCTAAGGATGAAGCCCGGACGTGGAGTGATCCGATACCCTGTATTACCGACAGAAAAGGGTATTTTGTACTCAACAACGACAGGGTCATTCAATTACAAGACGGTCGATTATTGATGGCTGTGGCGTTACATAAAACTCCGGGAGGAGAATGGATGAATAAAGCCCATTTATATTGTTACTACTCGGATGATAATGGTCAGACCTGGCAAACCGATTCACAAGTCCCAAATAATACAGATATTGTTACGCAAGAACCCGGATTAATTGAACTGAAAGACGGTGGAGTAATGATGTTTATCCGTGCAAGCGGAGGATTTCAGCAATTATCTTATTCATCCGATAGGGGTCAGACATGGAGTCACATTGAAACCAGCAATATCCCGTCACCTCTATCACCTGCTACTATCGAAAGAATTCCCGAAACAGGAGACTGGTTACTGGTGTGGAACAATAACGACGGTTCAAACCCTGAAACAAAGGGCATGAGGACACCAATGACGGTTGCTGTTTCCAAAGATGAAGGTAAAACATGGGAGAAAATCAAAGATATTCATAGTGATACAGACGGATGGTATTGCTATGCGGCAGTACACTTTGTAAATAAAGAAAACATTTTACTCAGTTATTGCGCCGGAAGCCAATCGCAGAAAACACACTTGGCTGTCGCGGAAAATACGTTATTGCATATAAAATGGATATACGAATAACAACACCGCATAGAAAGTGGATAAAATACTCAACCAACGATAAACTACCAATAAAATTTGATTATAACAAAATGAGAACCAGAATTACATTCCTATTCGTTATCGCATTATGCTGCTCACATTTATGCTATGGGCAAGAGGTAAAGACTGAGCGCGCGTATAAAGCAGTGCTTACATCACAGAATGGGCACAAAGGTCAATTTATCTGGAAGATGAAGAAAGCGACCGATTTGACGATAAGAACAGAAGATATTTCCACAACAAATGCCTGTACTGAGGACTGGATGCCGGCGATTGTTCCCGGAACAGTGCTCAACTCTTTGGTATATAATAAAATATATCCCGAACCTTATTATGGATTAAACAATAAACTGGAATCTAACCTGATTCCGGATCTTTACCATGCCGGTCGCGATTTCTATACTTATTGGTTCAGAACAGAGTTTGAGACTCCCGCTGATGGTTTTAAAAATAAAAAAACGTGGTTGCAGGTTGATGGGGTCAATTACCGTGCCGAATTGTGGTTAAATGGAAAGATGATAGGTAGCGTTGTGGGCATGTTTTATCAGGATCATATAGATATATCCGATTACATTCACTTTGATCAAACAAACGTATTGGCAATTAAAGTTTACCCCGTAGATGTGCCGGGTACAATAAAACCAAAAGGGAAGAAAGCGATTGGTGCACTGAATAATGAATTTCAGAACGGTGGCAACGGGGAAATCGGGAAAAACGTAACGCAACTGATGACCGTGGGCTGGGATTTTACATTCCTGGACGGAATAAGGGATCGCAATACCGGGATATGGAGAACTATATCCATATATACTACGGGGAATGTGACGCTTCGTCATCCTTTTGTCAAGTCCGATTTGTCCAAACCCGGTTATGATTTGTCACGACAAACAGTTTCAGTGGAGGTTATCAATCCCAATGACAGTTGGACAGTTCATGAACTGACCGTTGAAGGGGAAATAAAAAATGAGAACATCACCTTTGAAAAGCAGGTACGGTTAATCAGGGGAGAACAGGAAGAGGTGCTTTTTACTCCGGATGAGTTTCCCCAGTTGGCCATCAAGAATCCCCGCTTGTGGTGGCCCATAAATAAAGGGCCACAGGAGTTGTATGATCTTAGCCTAAGAGTAAAGGATAAATCAGGAAATATCCTGGATTCTATCTCGGTCCAATTTGGAATAAGGGAGATAACCTCCCACACCGATACACCGGACAGATCACGTACATTTTGTGTGAACGGCAAACCGATTTTCATAAAGGGAACCAACTGGCTTCCAGAAAATATGCTTCGAAATTCAAATGAACGCACCTATGCTGAATTGCGTTACACGGCACAGTCTGGAATTAATATGATCCGCTTCTGGGGTGGAGGAATCACGGAATCCGATTATTTTTTTCAGTTGTGTGATGAACTGGGTATTATGGTATGGACCGAGTTCTGGATGACCGGGGATACAAAACATCCGGCAGATAAGAACGTATATTACAGCAATGTAGCTTCTACAGTCAAACGCATCCGCAATCACCCCTCTTTGGCCTATTATGTTTCATCCAACGAGTCTACGGAGATGTCCGAAACTGAAATTCTGATTAACCGGCTGGACGGAACACGCGGATATCAGATGCAATCGGAATGTTGCGGAGTACATGATGGGAGTCCATACAAACAGGTGAACATTATGCGCCATTATGAAAATACAGCTTCCGATAGAGGAAGCCGCATAGATGGCTTTAACCCTGAGTATGGGGCACCTTCCCTGCCCACAGTGGAATGTTTACGTGAAATGATGGATGAGAAAGATCTTTGGCCAATCAACAAGAACGTTTGGGATTATTCCGATGGAAATGGGTTTCATCTGATGACATCACTCTACACCGATATGGTTAATGAATACGGGCCATCTGATAATATTGAGGAGTTTGCGGAGAAAGGACAGTTTGTTGGAGCATTTAATTATAAAAGCATCTGGGAAGTCTGGAATTATAATAAATTGAATTATGGCGACCGCTATGCTTCCGGATTTCTGTTCTGGTACCACAATTCTCCTATCCGTCAGGTTTGTTCCCGCATGTGGGACTGGTCGCTGGAACCAACGGCTGCCCTATATGCTGCTCAGAACGCTTGTGAACCTTTACATCCTCAGTTTGATTATCTTAAAAATACAGTTTCGGTGGTGAATGATTATTACCGCTCTTATGATAATTATAAGGTAAAAGCCGAAGTTTACGACCTGAATTCAACGAAAATTTTCTCCAAAGAAGCAAAAATCAATATCCCTGAAGACGGCGTTTGTGAGGATATTTTCAAAATTGATTTTCCGACAGATGTTACCGGTGTTCACTTCATAAAACTAAGATTATTGAATGAAAAAGGAAAAGAGGTAGGAAGTAATTTCTATTGGCGCTCCAATAGTAAATACGAAGGAAAAAACACATTAACAGGACCAACTACCGCCGGATTTCAGGACCTATCCAAACTGAAAAAAGCCAAACTCAGGGTAAATTACAAAACACGTGAAGAGAACAATGGTTTTTTTGTGGAAATAGATATCAACAATACGTCCGGCTCTATTGCCTTTTTTACTCAACTGCAATTTCTGGATGGTAACGATTCTCCTGTTCGTCCCTCTTTTTATACGGATAATTTTTTCTCATTGCTTCCTGGAGAGAGAAAAATCATTACCATAGAAGTTAATAAGGAGAAATTGCCTGAAAATAGAAAATTGGTAGTGAAAGGATGGAATATTAATAAACAGGTATTTCCTCTTAATTAAGATAGAACTGATACATACCTCATAGCTTCAAGAGCTCTATCCACAGAAAAAATCCGAGGAGATAGCCAATCGTTATTGAGCCAGGTGTGTCCAAACGACTTTTTGATTTCTTATGAACACCAAATTTTTTGTTATTGCCTTTCTTGGTATGCTTTTGATAGCGTCTTGTAACGAGTCAAAACAATCCCCTGGTCCTACACCATCGGATTTCAAAATGATCTTGCGCTTGTGGCCTGAGCACCACAATGACACGGTTTTAAGAAATGAGTTCCTACAGGCCATGCAGGCATATCCCAACACATTCGAGGAGGTTTGGCTCTGTGCGGAGTTCGAAACGCTATCGATGGATGTCCATCGCCAATCAGCCGCATCCATGGCCGTCGCTGCTCAAAAAATACGCGAGATCGGAGTGATCCCCTCCGTTCAAGCGATCACGCTGGGACATGGGGATAACTTTGAAAGCGGGTCTGAGGAGTTAATTCCCACGGAATGGGGTGCAATCACTGACGCTAACGGTGTCGTGACACGTACCGGTCACTGCCCACGTCAACCCAAATATCACGAATACCTGAAAGAGATGTACGCACTCTACGCCGAACGTTGCCAACCGGATATCGTATGGCTGGATGACGACCTGCGCGTAACACACCATTGGCCGGCCCGTCAACTGTGCTTCTGCGACACCTGTATCCGTCAATTCAATGACCAGTACGGCAGACAATGGAGCAGGGAGACTTTGGTACAGGCCTTGGATGCGAATGACGAAAAGGGTGTTGTGAGACAACAATGGATTGCTTTCTCACAAGAAAGTCTCGCCAGCGTTGCCCGCACCATCTCCAGAAGTGTTCACCGCGTTTCGCCCAAAACGCGCATGGGATTGCAGCATGCAAACTTCCACAGGGAACTCCTTGAAGGCAGGGATTGGAATCCCATTTTTAGGGCGATGAAAGAGGAGACAGGGCTGACCCCAGCCTCCAGGCCCGGAAATGGTTTTTATAACGATCATGCCCCCCGCGAAATGGTAATGAAAGGGTACGACATGGCGCGACAAATCCGACGCCTCGATCCCGACATAAAAGAGATCGCTGCAGAAATTGAGGGGTATCGTCATTACGCCAGCGGAAAGTCACCACACGGACTGTGCGTTGAATCGCTATTCTATTTATCCATGGGTGCCACTCAGCTTTCATACGCCATCATCTGCTCCGCATCGGAACCAATGGAGTGGTATGCCGACAACTACTTCAAGAAACTGCAGGAGTGGCGTCCTTTTTACGAGGAATATGCCCGGTTTAATGAAGGAACCGAACCTGGCGGATTGGATCCTTACATCAGTCCGAAGCAAGTGATTCGGGAAAAACGGCCGGGCGATCCTTCATTCGGATGGACGACAACCGGTGCGAACGACCCTGTCCTTTCACTGTCATTTCTGGGAATACCGTTTTGTCCCGACGGCAATAACCCATCAGCCTTGATTATGGATGCAGAAGCGATCAGCGGCCTCAACAAAGAGGAAGCGATTTTTCTTTTTCAACACCGCGGGATACTACTCAATGCGCCTGCATGGAAAGTTGCCCAACAACGGAGATTGGACACTCTGCTTACCGCTATCCCGGCTCCCGAAGGATTGACCCACGTGTCCTGCTTCCTATCACCAGGAGGAGGCCGAACAGCCGTGGTTCCTTCGTATGATCCCTCCATCTCCAATACGCAACGGTTGAATTTATTAGGCATCGCCGATTGGACAACGTGTCACCGGATGCCCGCCATCATGGAAACGGTCGCTCAAGCCGTTGTTGTTCCCCGAATAGATGGAAGGGGAAAACTTCGTTCGGTCACCCTCCTGAATTGCAGCATATCGGATCAGCCGGAAACACAACTTCGGTTGCGCGGATGCGACCCAAACAAAAAACAACAGTTCATCTGGAAAAAAGCGGGACAACCGGATGTGATTCTCCGCCCGCAATATGACGGATCCGATGCAATCATCCGGATACCCACGCTGGAAGGATGGAACATCGGGTGGGTAGCAATAACATCGTGAATCGGCTTAGGTATGGGAAGACAATCTACCGTTCTGATCAATTGTCACCGGTAACGGACGAAACATCAATCAGCTTTTGAAATTTCCGCCAATCGTAAAAATGAAAAGTCCTGTCGTCGCTCATAGCAATAAATATTCCTTCCGTAAAAGGTTCTCCGAAGTTTAGGGCGGAAACATCGGAACCGTCGCTTTGCGTTGCACTGACCGGAATTTCGGCAATCAGAGGATGAAAGTGCGGATCTCCGTCCGTCCCTTCCCGCGGATATACCATGAAAGAATGATCCGATTGGTTAGACACCAAAATATAACCGGTACGGGCCGATTTCCTATAAATGGAGATTCCTTCGTTGTCTTCCTTAAAACCAAAATCAGCAAACAGGGCAAGTTCTTCGTTCCCTGATGCCGGGTCGGCATAATATTTTCTCACCCCGGTTTGTTCGTCCGAATAATAAACAAAGCCCAGTTCGTTATCAACAGCAATGGATTCAATCTCTTTCTTGCCGCTGTATTTCCCGAATTGCCGAATCAATTCGCCGGTTATCCCCCCCTGTGAATCCGGTTTTAATAAATACTGAAACAAATATCCGTCCGGTGGCCCCTCCTTTCGGCTCACAATAGCATAAATCTGGCTCTTTCCCACAGAATCTTGTTTCGTATATAAAGCTATTCCCATTGGCGCACGTTGCTCCTGATTCACAAAAACCGGTATACCACCGTTATCCAAAGCTTTCATGTCGGGTAGCGAAAACACACGGATGCTGTTTGTCTCCCTTTCCGTAACCACTGCAATATCGACAAGAGTGTCTCCAAGTTCCAAGCTGTAAGCAATATCTACATTATTCGGCCTTTTTAATCCGGTAACGGTATTGATAATATTTCCCCGCAGATCATAAACATACAATGCTCCATCGCTGTCTTTATCCGTACCCACAATCAACGATCGGGTCATATCGGCAGGATTTACCCAGATTGCCGGATCATCGGTATCGTGTTTGGCTTTGGCTGTGATTACATCGGGAACAACAGCGTTTGTTTTTTTATGGGATTGGCAGCCTGCCAGTAACAGTACCGCCGAAAGCAAGATGATTTTCTTCATTTTAACTGTTTAATACCGCAAAAATACCTCTTTCAGATCAAACAAAAAACTAAGATATTGTTACGAAGCACAAGTAACAATATCTAAACTTTTTTGAAACTTTAACTTAGCCGAAACGTAATCGTTCTGTAACATAAATGTCCGTTTTTTGCAAAAATTTTCAACCGCAATTTTATTTAACATTTCACTTTATGAATTCATCGTATATGAAAAAAATTTTTTTAAGCCTGCTGGTTTTATTGTTTTTATCGGCAAGCGTGAAAGCGAACGGAGAACCGATTGACGAAAATGCAGGCTCGGGAATAATCACCGGACGGGTTATTGACGAGACGGATATTTCGCTGCCGGGCGCAACAATCCAAATCATCGGCACCAGCAAAGGGACAGTTACCGATATTGACGGTCACTTCCGCATTGCCGGGCTTCCGGGCAACCGGACCGAGTTTGAGCTGACCGTCTCCTATGTGGGATACGAAACCGTTTCCAGGAATATAACCCTAGGCGGGAACAGGACCGCCAACATCATTATCAAGATGGAAAGCAACGTGGTTCTCGACGAAGTTGTCGTAAAAGGGACGACCGGAGGAACACTCAGGGCAATGAATCAACAGAAGAACTCCGACCGCATCGTAAACGTGATTTCGGCCGAGCAGGTGGGTTCCTTTCCCGATCCTAATATTGGAGACGCATTGAAACGCATCTCAGGCGTTCACGTCCAATACGATCAGGGAGAGGCTAAGTTGGTAAGTGTACGCGGAACCGATCCTTCCAAGTCGACCATCTCAATCAACGGCACCGCTATGCCCGGAACCGGGGACAACCGTGCGGTGGGAGTGGATGCCATCCCGGCAGACATGGTTCAATCCATTGAACTCAGTAAAACCGTCACCCCCGATATGGACGGCGATGCCATCGGAGGGGCAATCAACCTGACAACGCGCAAAGCACCGTATACCCGGAGGCTTTCCCTTACTGCAGGAAGTGGGTATAGCTTTCTCACAAGCGGGCCACAATACAACGGAGCGTTGACTTATGGCGAACGCTTCGTGGAGGACAAGCTGGGAATCATGCTTTCGGCCTCCATTTACCGACAATCGTTCGGCTCCAACAAACACGAATCTCCCTGGGACCCTACCAATATTGGAGACAAGGAACATTTTCTTCCCGACTACCTGAACATCGAACAAACGCTGATGGACCGGTTGAGACAAAGTTACACCCTCGGACTTGACTACATCTTCAACCAAAGACATTCCCTCGCTTTTACGGGGATCTACAACGATTATAAAGACTGGAGAAAAAGATATACACTCCGGATCGATGACATTGGCGGCGATTACAAGGAAAACTGGAAGAAAGCTGCCGGATATGAGGATGTAGCCATTTATACCGATGCGGAGGATTATGCCGCGGCTGACGATCCGGTAAAAGTACTTGATAAGAACAACGACGGCGTTGACGACATTACCGGTAACATGTACATCGATTTCGATCCCCTGAAACCGACCATTTACCCGGAGCTGGAAAGACACGTCTATGCCGGGGAAAACAGCAACGGAGGGGAACTCACGCATAAAAAAATCGTAAATGGCGCCTTGTCGGGAGATCATTTAATCGGAAAATTACGCATCGACTGGCTGGCATCGGTCATGCGGACAACCGAAGATCAACCCAAACTGAGGGACTTTGAACTGCAAAGTTCAAACGAAAAAACAGTCATCATGGATTATACCGATCCCCGCTACGTGAGAGCAAGCAGTGGATTTACCATCGACAATATAGCCCAATTGATCCAAGGAAAAAATTCTGCTGAAGTTTATAAGGTTGACACATGGGAACTGGACGGCTTCAAAGGCAAAATAGGCAACTCGCGGTCCAATCAACAAAACTACGCCCTGAACGTCGACATTCCTCTTATCGAAGGAAAATTCAAAAACAGACTTAAACTCGGAGGAAAAGCCCGAAAGATGAGCAAGACCAAGGAAATCATAGGAAGGGTAAAGTGGAAACCTGCCGACGATCCTGCTATGCCGGGCGAATTCAATTGGGCCTGGATGTGGAATAATTTTGCTCAGAACATGAAAGATGTAAGTGCCGATTTTCGCAATTCAAAATATTCCGTAGGACATTCCGTTGATGCAAAGTGGGTAGCTGGCCAAAACGTGGATCCCGTCAACGGGACTAAGGATTGGAAAATTGTTACGGTATATAACAACGAGATGGCAGATGGTTACAAGGCCGATGAAGATATCTATTCGGGCTATATCATGTCCACCCAAAGTTTTGGCAACCACTTCAGCGTAATCGCAGGATTGAGAATGGAGCATACCGATATTTACTATAAAGGAACTGAATATACTCAACGTGCCGACGTAACCGACGAGGTGGAGGTTTCAACATCCTATGATTCGTGGTTGCCGGGAATACACTTCAGGTGGGCTCCGGAAAAGAGGAGTGTCATAAGACTCGCCTATTCCCGTACGATCAGCCGCCCCGACTACAGGGACCTGGTCCCTTATGTAAAATCGGACATTCGCAACAGTACGCTGAAATTCGGTAATCCGGAACTATTGCCCACGCATTCTCAGAACTTCGACTTATTGGGAGAATGGTATTTGGGTTCAATAGGATTGATTTCGGGAGGTGTATATTTCAAAAACATTCAGGATTTCAGGTCCGTGAACTATTTTGAACTTCCCTGGAATGAAGGGAAAGAGCATGTTCCCACCATTGAAGAAGTTTCTGCCAATCCAAATGCGGACCCCAAAAACGTGCAAACGTACATTAAAGACTATAACAAAGCTCAAAATAAACCCTTTAAGGTAGAGCAGCCAATAAACGGAGGAAACGCCAACCTGTTTGGGATGGAACTTGCTTTCCAACGCAACCTCGACTTCCTGGGAAATTTTTTCCGCCGGTTTAACCTGTACGCCAATTACACGCACAACTGGGTTTTCGACCGTAACAAAGAAGACGATAATGCGAGACTGGTGGGTACAGCCGATGACATCGCAAACGTTTCCCTTTCTTACGAAACACGGAAAATAAACGCGCGGGTATCGCTGAATTATACTTCCGATTTCCTGATCGGGTCGGGAAGCACAACACAAGATTACAGGTATTATGACGACGTTACCTACCTGGACGCCAACCTCGATTACTTCGTTACCCAAAAACTGGTTATATTTGCATCGGGCAATAACCTGCTGAACGAAATACAACGCGTGTACCAGTGGAAAAAGGAATATACCTTTTCTGCTCTCGAAAACGGAGCCCGAGTCCAGGTTGGAATCAAGTATAATATCTTTTAAAAACAGGCAATAAACAACTCATGAAACGAACACAATAACAGGATTAAAATCGTATGAAAATAAGAAATTATGTAACCGGTTGTTTGCTGGCTCTGGTATTTCCGCTTTTTACGGCCGAACCGCAAACCCGAAGTTCAAATAACCCAACAGAGATAATGCTGTCAATCGGAGGTGACCCCACCTCCGATTACAGTGTTACCTGGCGAACAGCGGAAAGAAACAATGGCTCCGTTGCTCAGATAGTTGAAGCGACGGGTAATCCCAAGTTTGAAAAAAACGCCAAAGAGATAAAAGGCATATCCGTGCCAAATTACGGAGACGGGAAGAAGCGTGTCTCGCACCAGGTCCGGTTCACCGGATTAGACCCGAACACCCTCTATTCCTACCGGGTGGGTAACGGAAAAGAGTGGAGTGAATGGTTTCAGTTTAAAACAGCCAAAAAAGAAAATGACAAATTCTCTTTTATCTATTTTGGGGATGTACAAAACGATATAAAATCGCTCGGTTCCCGAACGCTTCGTCAGGCGTACAGGCATTTGGGAAAGGATGCTTCATTCATGCTGTTTGCGGGAGACCTCGTGAGCAGAAGCACGGATGATTACTGGAGCGAGTTCTTCTACGCCGGCGGCTGGATGCTCGGCACACTTCCATCGGTCCCCGCAACAGGCAATCACGAATACACCAATACCGGTAACGGACGCGTGTTCTCACACCATTGGAGCAACATTTTCGCCATGCCGCAGAATGCTCCTATGCCAGAATATCAGGATCGGTTTTATTGGTTCGATTACCAGGGTGTCCGCTTCATCGGCCTGGATTCCCCGGTAATCAACAAAGACAACGAGAATTTACCCACCGTTTTAAACTGGTTGGAAAGATCACTGGGCAATAATCCCAACAGGTGGACAATCGTATTTACTCATTATCCCATTTATTCGTGTTCTTCCGGAAGAAACAGCGAAGCTTACAGAAACATTTTACGTCCCATATTCGAGAAGCACGGTGTAGACCTGGTGCTTCAGGGACACGACCACACCTATTGCCGTGGGTTCAACAATGCCAACATTACGGGAAATGTAAAAAATCCGCCGCTTTACGTGGTTTCCGTTGCAGGACCCAAAATGTATGAACTGAATTCTCATGCGTGGAGTGATGTCCGGGGAAAAGATACGCAGTTGTACCAAAACATAACCGTAAACAACAATATCCTCTATTTCGATTCGTACGACGTAACCGGCAACCTGTTCGACTCGTTCCGGTTAGAAAAAGATTCGAACGGAATAAATAAACTGGTAGAAAACCTGTTAAGCCATGCTGCAGAAAACCTCGAGTTGGAGAAGGGCAGGTACCTGGCAAGTGATTTTCACAACCACAGCTCATACTCAGGAGGCGATTTTTCATTGGGCTACATGGTGGAAAAGAGTTTCGAATATGGCCTGGACTGGTTTGCCGAAAGCGGACACGGAGGTGTTCGCGAATATTACGGAGCTGTTTCGGGCGAAGATCTCGGTACCATGATGGAGTGGAAGAATACCGGATTTAAATTAAAGGGCGACCCGCACAAAGATAATCACATGTGGCGGTGGCAATCGATCAAGGAATACAGTTTTCCCGAAATATTGAAATGGAGGCAACGCTACCCCAGCAAAATAATTATCCAGGGATTTGAATGGAACGTGCCGGGACACGAACATGCAGACGTAGGTATAATCGCTAACCAGTTCAACGCACAAACCCCCAATGCCGGTCCGCTGGCGCAGTTTGAATACATGTTTGACAATGCCGACAAGGACATGAGCGGCGGAAAAGAGTTCGGATGGGTAAAAAGCACAAAGGAAGGGCACGAAAAAACGCTTGAAGCCATCAGCTGGATGCAACAAAACTACCCGAAACAGGCATGGATCATTCCAACGCATCCCGAGCGAAAAGGGAGGTACTCCATTGCCGATCTGCGCGATATGAACAACGCCGGCCCCGATGTCTGTTTCGGCTTTGATGGAATCCCGGGGCATCAAAAAGGCGCCGGTCGTGGCTTTGCCAACGAGGACTCCTATGGGAGCCTGCATTTAAACGGGAAATTAGCTTCGGTTTTTGGAGGGACAGGCGCGTTTGCCGCCCAAATCGGTGGCGTATGGGATGCCCTGCTGAGTGAAGGGCGCAAATGGTGGATCTTCGGAAGTTCCGATTTTCACGGAACAGGAGGAGACTTCCATCCCGGAGAATTTCAAAAGAACTTCTACTTCGCCGAAAATCCATCCGACCCGCAATCCATCGTGGACGGACTCCGGTCGGGCAACGGTTTTGTGGTTATGGGTGACCTGATTACCGATATCCGTTTCAAGGTTAACGACGCAGGCATGGGACAAACAACCGCACCCACCGACACGGCAAAGATAGAAATAGCCGTTTTCGACCCTGAAACGTCTAATCACAATACATACAGCAATTACACCCATCCTTCAGTCGACCATATCGATTTGATCATGGGCGAAGTAACCGGAATGATAACACAAGGCAGCAGGGAGTATACACGAGATAAAGTGGAAACAACGCGTGTTATAGCCCGGTTCGACTCCAATGGCGGACAAAGGGATGCGAGCAATATCGTGAGCAAAGCGTGGAAAGACCTGGGAAACGGGTGGAAAGCGATGCAGCTGGAAATTCCGGTCAACAAAAACTGCTATTTCCGTTTACGGGGAACCAACAATCCGCTAAATACTCCCGGTGAGGTGGATGGATCCGGCAATCCCCTACCCGATTTTGCCAAAGAAAACTCCAGCGAAAAAACCTTCTCCGATCTCTGGTTTTATACCAATCCTGTTTTTGTGAAAAGCAAGTAAATGATAAACTTCCCAATGAAAAAAAAGAAACGGATTTTATTTTTCGTTGTTGTTTTATTTTCGGTCTCGCTGTTATTTGTCGGCCAATGGTCAGAAAAGGAAATATCTCCGCTCCCATCCAGCCCGAACGATGGATAGGCATCAAACCGGGAGTCAACGAAAGCTGGGAGCACTTTGGACGAAATTTCGCCGTTATTATTACTGCCGTAACCGCTATTATTATCTTTTTTCAGGTTATCCGTCAGGAAGAACTCCATTGGATAAACGGCTTAAAATATAGGAGTGGTCATCAGCCTTAAAAACCTTGTTCCCGACAAAATAATTCCCTTCATCTCGGCCGCACTGTTTGGAATAATTCACTACTGGGGAACACCCGGTGGAGTTTATCGAGACAAAAGGCGTTTATTGGGCATGGCTGATTCATTTTTTCAGCAATGATTCTCGTACTCCAATAACGCAAAAGGATTATACCCGATAAATTTTTATGAATATGAATCAAACACAAACAAATCCGAAAAAAACGTTATCCGTTTTATGGATATTCCTAACGTTGAACTTTATTTTCTGCGATGTATTCACGTTGATGTATTCCGAGGAACTGCAACAGATTCTTTCCGGAAAAATGGGAGAGACAGTTATCGATCAACCGTTTTTATTGGTTTTTGCTTTTCTGATGGAAATTCCGATGGCGATGATATTACTGTCGAGATTCTTGCCTTACAGGTTAAACCGATGGCTAAATATCGTTGCGGGAGTTCTTCTGACTTTTGTTCAGGTTGGCTCACTGTTTGTGGGTAAACCGACGTTACACTATGTTTTCTTTAGCCTTATCGAAACTGCTGCTGCCTCGTTTATTGTTTGGTTGGCGTTGCGGTGGAAAAATGAGGAAACAGCACAATAAAATCCTCCCCCTCATAATCAACAACCATAAAGGAGAGGATTGCTTTGTTCTTTGATGATCCTTGTAGCCCGGCCGGGAATCGAACCCGGATCTAAAGTTTAGGAAACTTCTATTCT
>ENA-UOOK01003813-UOOK01003813.1-fermentation-metagenome-genome-assembly--contig:-NODE-3813-length-16744-cov-4.228414_pt1 | contig 16744 bp, 11 predicted proteins | sample MGYA00245777_ERZ724023 | MGnify/ENA primary metagenome ERZ724023 (study PRJEB28704, sample SAMN03018312) | fermentation metagenome | biome: anthropogenic terrestrial biome; feature: soil; material...
GAGGGGTTAATTATAGCTTGGGTAGTTATAATGTGTAATTATGAAAATAGTTCATATATTATTTGATGATTATCCCTACCTGAGCTCGTGGGGATACCAGGAAAATAAAATGGCGGAAATACAAGTTCAAAATGGGGATCAAGTAACTATCATATCTGGATTATATGTTCCTACTGTATTAAAGGGGTATATAAAAGAAGAAGAGTTGGGGCCAACTGAAGGGACTGATATGTATGGAGTTAAAATTATAAGATTACGTATCGGTAATAAAAAATTTGAATTTATAAATCGAAAAATAAAGAGGTTTAAAGGCTTATATAATGAATTAGTCGCCGAAGCACCAGATATTCTATTTGTTCATGATATTCATGCTGTTGGCATTTTTGATGTAAAAAAATATATTAAAGATCATAAAGGCTGCAGGTGTTTTGCCGATATTCATGTTAATTATACAAATAGCGGAAAGAATTTTATATCGCGCTATATCTTGCATAGAATTTTTTATAGAACTATAATTAGTTTAAATAAAAATATTTTTGAGTCAATTTATTACTTGAATGAGGATAGCAGGCGGTTTGCAAGAAAAGAATATGGCATTAAAAACAATTTGGAATTTCTTCCCTTAGGAGGGACAATGATTGATTTGTCCTATAAGGAGATAAAGAAAAAAGAATATAGAATTAGCAACAAATTACCGGGTAATACAACGATCTTTCTTCATTCGGGCAAACTTAATCAATCAAAAAAAAGTTTGGAACTTATAAAAGCTTTTTCTAAAATACATAATGACCATTTTTTGTTAATAATTATCGGAAAAATCTCAGAAGAAATTAAAGAGAGTTTTATGGAAATTATTCGCGATGATAAAAGAATAAAGTATCTGGGATGGAAATCAGCCAAGGAATTAAATGAATATTTGGAGATCGCTGATGTTTATCTTCAGCCAGGAACTCCGTCTATAACTGCTCATGAAGCAATGTGTAAAGGATGTGCTACTATGCTGAATGATTCTAATGGATATTATAAATCCTTTATTCCTGAAAAGGCAGCTATGTATATCAATACAGATAACGATATTTATAAGTTTCTCAATGAAATTAATCAAAATTCGCATATTGTTGATATATATAAAGAAAATGGTTATCAATTAGCGAGTGAAATATTTGATTATAAGATGCAAGTTCAATATTTAACAAAATAGTATATAAAAAAACAGAAACAGAGAGTATTATGCTCTAATTTTGGATTTGTTTTAGCGGGGTGTATAGATGATATCCAAAGCTAGTTTTATAGATTTAATATATATGTCGGTTTTTAAACTTCTTTTGGATTTATTATATATTTTTGGGACTTCTGTTCAATATCGCTATTTAGGAAGATATATAATTTTTAATTCGGTTAAATATCTTATGGGCTGGATAGTCTTCATAGTATTTGTCTTTTTGCTTCAATTTATAAAAGATTCACACATAAAATTTATGGTTAATATACTTTTTATTTTATCAGGGGTTTCTAACATATCTCTATATGGTTTAAGAGATTATGATACGTGTTTTTTTCTTCTAGTTGTTGTTTTTTGGTTTTTTATAGTTTTGGCGGCTGCTATAATTACTTCTACGGTAAAATATACACGTCCAACTATTGTTAAGCCCTTAAAAATAGATATTTGCGATCAAAAAGTTGATTTTCTTTTGGCTGTTGCTGTTTTGCTCACTTTGTACCTTTTTTATAAATATGGGAAAATAGATAAAATGTTTCTAACAAATTTATACTTAATAAGGAGTGAGTTTAGACAACTTTCTATTTCTTCTATCGATAACTATCTATTGTCTTGGAATGCAGTAGTTATATTACCTTGGTGTTTTTTAGTATATATTAGTTCAAACAAAAAAGTACATGCACTTTTTTGTTTATTATTAGCGTATTTAATGTTCTCTATCAATGGAATGAAGACTTGGCTTTTTATCTACGTTATAATGTTTGGAATGTTTTTTCTTTCTCGAAAGTTGGATTTAAGAAATGTTTTTAGAGTTATCGTGCTGTTTTCTTCTTTATCAATGGTAATTGCCTTACTACTTATTATATTTTACTCTTACTTTTTACCTGCCGGATTATTGGATAGAATTTTTATTTTGCCTGGTGAAGTAAATTATTATTATTTAGATTTTTTTGAAAATCATGAATTCCTTTTCTTAAGAGAAAGTATAATGAGATTTTTAGCACAATCTCCGTATAATCCCAAGAGCCCAATCCAAATATCTCAATTATATATGTCGGCAGCTTTTTATCATAACGCAACTAACGGGATGCTAGGTGATATGTATGCAAACTTTGGTGTGCTAGGTTTATTTATTTATCCGTGGCTGATCATATCAAGTTTAAAATTTTTGAAAGCACAACTAGAAAAATTTGATATACAGATAAGTTCTCCCATATACTTTATTTTAATGTGGTTGCTGACAAATACATCTTTTTTTACTTGGTTAATGACGGGCGGGTATCTACTTTATATAATAATAGCTTTTGCATATAAAAGAGTTAAAGCGCACAGTAAACAATCTTCAGCTATGTCTGATAGGTAAATTGAACCTCAGTATTTTAATAATCAGATTTCGTTTTCAACCGTTCTTTATAACTCTTATTAGGTTACCAACAATTTGCTGTCTTCCTAAGAAAAGTTCATAACTTAAATGGTGAAATAAATGTTTATTGGAGCCTTAAATAATGAATAAACTCGTAAAAAATACCACTATTGTCATGGCAGCAACTATTTTAGGAAAGCTATCGGGATTTCTGCGGGAAGTTGTTTTAGCCGGCAAATATGGGACTTCTCCTGTCAGCGACGCCTTCGTTATCGCTTATAATATTCCCAATATTTTGTTAAGCAGCATTGCCGGGGCCATTGCTATTATTTTTATCCCCATGTATACAAAGCTTGCGTCAGAAGATAAAACTGCTGCCCAGAAGATGGTCAATAATTTGGTTACGATTCTGGTTGCCTTCGGAGCCGTACTGTCTTTGCTTTTCTGGCTGTTTCCGCAGATCGTTGTTCGTATCTTTGCGGTAGGCTTTCAAGGGGAAACCTTTGTATTAACGGTCTCTCTTATAAAAACCATGATATGGTCGCTTGTTCCTATTTTACTTATTAATTTATTCAGTTCTTATTTGCAAATTAACGGCAGGTTTCTACTGCCCGGTTCTTATAGCACTATCATTAATACCTGTGTTATTGTTGCATTTTTTCTTTCCAGCGCCGATTATACCAGCCCTTTGGGGTTTGGTATGCTGTTTGGTTTTTGGGCTGCGGCTTTGGCTCTTATTGTTCAAAGCGCAAAACAAGGATTCCATTATAAGCCTTCTTTTCATCTGGATGAAAACGTAAAGCAGGTTTTTTCCCTTTTTATTCCCGTTTTTTTAAGTAATACTGTTGTTCAAATCAGTAAAATATTTGACAGAAATTTTGCTTCGGTCCTCGGAGAAGGAACCGTTTCGGCCTTAAATTATGCATCCAAGCTGCAGGAATTTATTTCCGCGGTTTTTATTGTGTCGGTTGCCACGGTAGTGTTTCCCGAAATATCAAAACTTGATAAAATAAGGGACACAGCCACACTGAAAGGCTATATTTCCAAATCTCTGAACGCCATCAGTCTTATCGTTGTTCCGATTACGATAGGAACTATCGTTTTGTCAGAGCCGCTTGTAAAAATATTATTTATGCGCGGAGCGTTTGATGACGCGGCAGTAAAGCTTACCTCGGAGAGTCTCTCTTTTTACGCAATCGGTCTTTTGGCCATTGGATACAATATGATTTTATCCAGAGCCTTTTATGCTTTGCAGGATACGAAGACGCCGGCCATTAATTCCGCCATTGCTATGATGCTGGATATTTTACTGAACTTCCTGCTATTGAAACCGATGGCCCATAAGGGACTTGCTTTATCAACCAGTATATCCGGTATTGTTACAACCGTTTTTTTATTATTTTCTTTAAGGAAAAAGCTTGGAAGCTTGGGACTGCGTTTTTTGCTTTCAGAACTGACAAAAATAATTGTATCAGCGATCAGTATGGGAGTTGTCGTTTCAGCAGTTTTTTTGAAAGTAAGCGTCTCGTTTTCTTTAGATTCCTTTATTTCTAATGCTTTAGTCATTTTGCTTTGTGTTGGAATCGGAGCAGCGGAATACATAATCATGCTGTTCCTTTTTCGTGTGAAGCTGATCCAGGATACAACACAAACGCTTTTGATAAAAATGAAGAAATGATCTTTAGTATAGGGTTCTATTACAATTTTTTTATAATATCCCTATACTCTTCGTTGAAAACACTCCGCTTTATTTTATCTGTGGAGCTTCCGAGCTTTTGCTAAAAGCTCGTTCCATTCCTCAGCCGAATTTCCCCCCTGTTTTTTTGTGCTTTCGGCCGGTTGTAAACTCCGCTGTGTTCCCGCTTTGCGGGAGTGTGGCTTTCTTTTGCGTACTTTCCTTGTTTGTGGGCACCGATCTCGCGGCAGGTTTTTGCTTTTTCTCCCGAGCGATCCGGCTGCAGCAACGGGTGCCGTAGCCTTCTGTCAGCAGAAAGAAGGAGCCGCAGTTGCGGCACCGGCGGATATCCTGGGCAATGGGGATACCTCTTTCCTGGAGAAAATTTATGGGCACAGCCTGCCGGAATACAGCGAAACAGCCGCCAATTATATTAGAAGCCTTTTTGGGGGAAGCGATTCCAGAGTGTTTTGGAATATTCGAGACCAGAGGAAGATTTTATTGAATTGGAGCTAAATGGTGTTGGGCGATTGACTAATTTAAAAAACAGACAGCTTTAAAATATGAAAAGCTGTCTGTTTTTTTGTGCTATTTATTAAAACCGGCAATGAGATTTTAATTTTCGAGCTTTTTATTGCGTTTAGCATCAAATCCTATAATAGGTATCGTTGCACGAAGGGCATTGCACAGGTCTTTTATTGATGTTATCATAAAAGAAATGAACGGAAAGGGAGAATATTATGTATAATTCAGACTGGCATATTCATACGGAGGCTTCTTATGACGGCGAGCTTGATATCAGGGAACTGATTGCCTCGGCAAAAAGGATGGGACTGAAACAGTTTGGTATAACGGACCATGTAAACTATAATTCTGTTTCTTTTATGAAAAACATACAGGAGTCCAAACGTCTTTATGAAGAAAACCGGTTTGAAGGCTTCTATTTAGGCGTTGAGTTGACACCGATTGCGAAACCTTTATATGACTATTGTGCACTTCACGGCACAGAGGAAGGGTATCTTCCTCCTGCTCAGGATAAGCCGTATGAAATAGCCATAGCACTGAGTCTGGATGAGATGAGGGCGCTTGGCATACAATACGCGGTGGGAGCGGCTCACTGGGTTTTGAATGTTCCCTATGAATCAGATAAGGTGATTCGCGAATGGCATCGGCAGCAGATGTTTTTAGCGAGCGATCCCCGGGTCGATATTCTGGGACATCCCTGGTGGTTCTGGGGGGAAAACGATATCTGGCTTGATGCGGAGGGCCGCTATCTTGGTGATCCGTGGTTCGGAAATTTTGATGTGATTCCCCGCTCCATGCACGACGAGCTTGCAGCGGCGCTTAAGCAGAACAATGTCTGCATTGAGGCGAACGCCAAAATGATTTTGGGTAACCGATATTCCGAAAGCTTTCACAGAAAATACAGCGAATATCTGCGGTATATGTTTGAGAAAGGGGTTCCTATCACTTTTGGCTCCGATTCCCATGGACCTCTTTATCTGGATCTGCGCTGCAAAGTTGAAACAATAATGGGAATGGCGGGCTTTAAGCCCGGGGACTTCTCCTTGCCGGTTATTCATCAGGAGCGGTAACAGAATTTAAAAAGCAAAAAGGAGGCAGGAACACTATGAGCGAACAGATGACGGAAGAGAATGAGAAATATTTTCAGAAATGCGTTCACTTCTTCAACATAGATCGGAATGTTGAGCTTTGCTTTGTACAGTCCGGACATCACGTAACGGAGCCGGGTTATCAGTATGGGCCGTTGGTACGGGATCATTTTCTTGTTCATTTTATCAAATCGGGTAAGGGAAAGCTCTATCTGCACAACACGGTTTATGAAGTTCAGTCTGGGAACTGCTTCCTGATTTACCCTAATCAAATTGCTTATTACCAGGCGGATACCCAGGACCCATGGGAGTATTACTGGCTGGGGATATGCGGATTCAAGGCCGAAGGTATCCTGCAGACTATTGGCTTTCACTATAACAGAACGGTCATCCCATTTAAAAATCACGAGATATTCCCCACCATTACAGCGCTTACCGAGACAGGCGTCCGGTACGAAAATGACGAGGCGACGGTGTATCTTGAGATGGGAAGCTTAGTGAGAAAAATCCTGTATTGCCTTATGGACGACAACAGGATAAAAAATGAGGCCAGCTATATGAAGCCCAACGAAGATTCGATGAAGGTAATGGGTAATGGCAATTATGCCGACCAGCATGTAAATATTGTAGCCAAAATTATTCAGAACAGTTATTCACAAAATATTAAGGTGGAAGACATTGCCGAAAAGCTGAATATTAACCGCAGCTATCTCTCTGCGATCTTCAAAAAAAATACCGGGCTTGCCATTAAGGAGTTCCTGACAAATTACCGAATTGAACAGTCCTGCGTTATGCTTCGGGACAAGCATAAGCTGGTGGCGGAAATATCCAGCGCGGTTGGCTATGACGATCCGCTTTATTTTTCAAGGCTTTTTAAAAAGCAAGTCGGCTGTTCTCCGTCGGAATACAGAAACAGGTTATAACAGCTTGCTTTTTATGATTGTTTGAGCTGAAAATCATACCCGAAAAAGTCAATATTTTACCAATGCTTTTTGTGGCATTTGTCCATGTTTTAATAGCAAATATATATTTATCAAAACATAGAAAAATATCATAATGATATTGTAATCAGATTCTACGACAGAAATTATTCTGGGAAAGACAGCTGTCTGAAACGAATCTGTTTTGAAAATGATATAAGGAGAGGACAAAATGAAAAAGCTTAGGTTTTTAGCGTTGGTGCAGGCTGTGGCTTTATCGGTAGGACTATTGTCATCCTGCGGTCAGCAGACATCAAGCGCTTCCAGTGTTGCGGGGACATCTTCTGAAGCCTCCGGCGGAACAACTGCCAAGACAAATGCCTTTGGGTGGGAGATCCCGGAAGAAACCATTGAGATTACCGCATTTCTGGCCAGCGGAGAATATGCTCCCTCGGAAGAGCAGAAAATTGGCCGCCAGAATATGGAAGACTATATTCTTGAGAACTTTAATGTCAAGCTTACCATGGAAACTACTGACGGAGATGGTACTGAGGCGGTCAATCTGGCACTGGCGTCCGATTCCTATCCGGATATAATTTATGATGGGGACTATGACACTGTGCTGAAATTTAAAAAGCAGAATAAAGCGCAGGAACTGACTCAGTATATGGATACTATTGGAAAAGACATTAAGGAAAAGTGCGGAGACACCTATCCATTGCTGCTGGATGATGAGGAAAAGCTGTGGTACATTCCGATCGGTGTCAACGAATGGATGGGAATGCCTGACCGTGCGGCTAATATCCGCTATGACGAATATCTTCAGATCGGATCTCCGGAGATCAAAACGCCTGACGACTACTACAATGCGCTGAAGGCAATCCTTGCCGTCAACCCCACAACGCCCAACGGCGAAAAAAGGTATGCCATGTCTCTTTACAACGACCAGAACTACATGAAGGATTTCTGCGGATTCTGGGGACTTAAGTATGGCTGGAAAATAGATGATGACTATACCTTTACTTACTGGACCAATACTGAGGAAGGCAAGTCGATGACGAAGTGGTTTAACCAGATTTACCGCGACGGCTTACTTGACCCGGATGCGTTCAACAATACGTTTGACGACTGGAAAGCCAAGTTCTCCAACGAGAAAATTGTCGGCGCTCTGGGACAGTGGTGGACAGTCTACAATGCGGGCCATGAAGTGTGGCAGTCGCTTGATTCAAATATCGATGAAAATAAGCGCTATGTCCAGATTGGCTTTAAGGCCGAAGAGGTTGACGCGGCTTATTTGACCGGCAAGATCAGGACGGGCGGCGCTTACACCATCATCACCGATAAGGCTCAGAATGTTGAGAATATCATGAAGTTTATTAACTTCCAGGCTACGGATGTCGGACTCGCCCTTTTTTATTGGGGTATCCCCAACGGAGTAGAGTCCGATAAGGACTCCAGTATTCTTGTGAAAGAATGGAATATTGATGAAAACGGGAACTGGGAATTTGACGATATCGCAAAGCAGCAGTTCATTTCTGAAACCTGGGACTACAATCAGGAAGCTTTGCTGGGAACCTCTACTTTTAACTTCTTCAGCACCTTTGACCGCTGGGAAGACGGTGTGCATCACGTGTGGCCCAGTTATATGTGGCTTGATGAAAACAAGTGGAAGACCATGATGATCGACAATCTGGAAGATACTATCTTTGATGCGTCTCCCATGACTCTCCTTGAAAAGGATGAGGAGACCACCCTCACTGAGCAAGCGGTCAGAGACGCCTGGACGCAGTATTGGCCGGCGGTTGTTCAGTCCAAGAACGACGCTGAGTTTGAAACAAACTGGAACACGCTTCAGCAGGCGGTGATCGGGGCCAATATTGACAGCTACACCAAGGTTATGGAAGAAAACTATAAGAAAAATATGGCTAAGCTTGGGAAATAGTCCCGTTGTTACGATTGAAAAGGCGGTGGACGATGATATCCTCCGCCTTTCTCTTTTAAAGAACCTGATTAAAAAGCCAGGCGGAAATGTTTGATTTGCGGAAAACACTGAAAAAGGGAAGGAAAATAAGTCCTTCCTGAAGGTACATATAAAGCCAGGTGTTTTTATTAGTTTTTGGGCGTTTTTCAGGGTAAAGTCTGTTGGTATATGCATGCCCCCCATTATCGGGGCTTGTGATTATTGTGGGAGGCAGATGAATGAAGGTGCAAGGCACGGCGGTAGACAAAAACCTTACAAAAAAAGCGAATGGATTCAGTAAATTTTTAAAGAGCTTAAAAACCCAGAAGCAACTTTGGCTCCTTTCCATACCTATTATTATCTGGGTCGTGATTTTTGCATATTATCCTATGTACGGGATTTTAATGGCGTTTGTTGACTATATCCCCGGAAAAGAGATCTTTCAATGCGACTTTGTGGGGCTTAAATATTTTAAGCAGTTTATAACCAATCCTTCGATCTGGACGCTGCTTCGCAATACCTTTGCCATGAGCGGCCTGAGCCTGACCTTCGGCTTCTTTACGCCCATCATTTTCGCGCTTATGCTTAATGAAATCGGCAGGGCAAAGGCAAGGAAATTCATTCAGACCGTTTCGTACCTGCCTCATTTTATTTCCTGGATCGTGGCGGGAAGCATGGTTTATTTGATGCTTTCAAGCGACGGCATCCTGAATAATCTTTTAATTTCCTTCGGCGTGTCCGACACATCCGTCCCTTTTTTGACAAAAGGAGAATACTACTGGACTATCTATACGATTGTAAACATATGGAAGTCCATGGGGTGGTCGTCCATCATTTATCTTTCCGCCATGTCGGGCGTGGATGAAGAGCTGTATCAGGCGGGAGCGATTGACGGGCTGGGACGCTTGGGAATGGTAAGGCATATTACGCTTCCATCCATTGCGCCGACGATTGTGCTTCTCTGGATACTGGGAATCGGAAATATACTCAGCGCGGGCTTTGACTATCACCTTATTATTGGAAACGACGCTACGCGTCCATACTGGGATGTCATTGACACCTACTCCTATCGTTACGGCGTCCAGCAGGGATTTTATTCAATGGGTACTGCGGTCAGCCTCATGAAGTCGGTCATTGGCTTTTTGTTTGTGTGTATTACGAATTACATCAGCAAAAAGCTGACGGATACTTCCATATTCTAGAAGGGAGCGAGCAGAGTTGCGCAGAGTTTCTTATATAAAAAGAACAACCAGCGGCACGGTTTTTGATATTTTTAACGTTGCCTTTATGATTGTGCTGACAGTCACCATGATTTATCCGTTCATAAATATTTTTGCTATATCGTTAAACGAAGGAACGGATGCTGTTCGCGGGGGGATTTATCTGTGGCCCAGAAAATTCACGTTATCAAATTACGAGTATGTTTTTTCCAACAGCAGCCTGCTTAGAGGAGCGATGGTTTCCGTGCTCCGTGTTGTTGTCGGAATCGCAACAGGTGTGCTTGGAAACGCTTTACTGGGTTATATTGTAAGCTGCCGCACTTTTTATGGGCGTAAATTTATGCGAGTCCTCTTTTTGATTACCATGTATTTCAGCGGGGGGCTTATCCCTACTTACCTGCTGATGGTCCGTCTTGGTTTTATGAACACTTTTCAGGTATACTGGATTCCCTCCATATTCAGCGCCTTTTATATGCTGCTAACATCCTCCTATATCCAGAACCTTCCGGAATCCCTGTTTGAGGCGGCAAGAATAGATGGATGTTCCGAGCTAAAGATCCTGTTTAAAATAGTTCTTCCGCTTTGTATCCCCATGCTTGCCTGTATTGCCGTGTATATCGGTGTGGACCAATGGAATTCCTGGTTCGACGTATCCCTGTACAGCAAGGACGGTAAATGGGATAATCTTCAGATTATTTTATACCGTCTGCTGAATCAGGCAACCGCTCTTCAAAAAATGATGGAAAAGCAAAGGGCAGCGGCGGCAATGAAAACGCTTCAGCCGCTTACGGTGCGCGCAGCTACCACCATTGTTGTTACGCTTCCCATTATTTTCATTTACCCGTTTTTCCAGAAATACTTCGTATCAGGAATAACAATTGGCTCCGTAAAAGGTTAAGGCATGCTTCTTTGCCGTTTGAAAATGAAGCCGGCTTTTACAAGAACAATACGACTATGCGATTACGGGCCGTAATTTTTGCGGCCTTTCTATTACTACGCAATTTTGAGAGCAGCAATATAAATCTGTGGCAGAAAGGCTATTTAAAACTATGAAAAAATATCCCTATTCTTATCCGGCTTTGAATACTCCACCTGTAGCGCAAGCCGAAGTCAGAAGAGAGTATGACGTGGAGGGCCATCAGAACCATATCCTGTATTACGGCGGAAGAGATATCATTCATATTTCTATTCCGAGTGATGTAAAAACTGAAATCAGAGTGCATTCCGACGGAAGTATGCAGTCTCAGCCTTTAGTGCAGCAGTTTTACCTGAATACACAGAAGCCGGTCCAAGCTGTTGTTACCTTGCGTATGAAGGAGGACGCCATTTGCCTGAAGCCGCACAGGGCGGAAGACGGCGAGGCTATTTTCGCGCAGGAGGGAGGCCCCTTGATCTATGGCGCCAACGGGTTTTACGGGATATGGGAAGACTTGATGGTGGAATGGTACGGGGCAAAATGGTGCTGGCAGGGGAAAAGAACGGTAAAAAATCAGGACGGTTCCACCTCGGCCTCTTTTGAAATAGAGCTGTCAAACCGGGCATTCTTCTTTTTGATTCGTCCCCGTTATTACAGCCAGCATCTTGGATATAAATATTTCGTCCCCTGGAAAAGACAGCCCCACAGAAAGAAAATTTCCGGGTGGTGTTCCTGGGAAGCATACCACAGGGACGTTACGCAGAAAAACGTTTCCGATGCGGCAAAGCTGATGTCTGAGTTGGCTCCGTACGGGCTGGAATACATACAATTGGACGATGGCTTTCAGCAGGTGCTGATTCCTCCGACAAAAGACGGAAAAGTTTATGAGTCCTGGCTTACGACCAATGAAAAGTTTCCCGGAGGGCACAAGGAAATTACGGAAAGCATCCGGCGGCAGGGGCTGGTTCCGGCTATATGGACAAACGCCATTGTTACCAATGAGGAAGCGGCCAATACGGGCCTGTGCATGATGGAGGACGGAAAGGCCTTTAAAGGTTACTGCGTGGAGTACATCCTCAATTGCTCCGATGAGGTACTGGCAGAACATGTTCTGCCTTATTACCGGGGGCTGCGGCAGTATGGCTATGAGTATTTTAAAACAGACGCCATCCGGCACTTATGCTTTGACGGATTTCAGGAGTGCGTGCGGCGTGGCCTGATGACCGATGAAGAAGCCGATACCCGTTTCCGCCGTTTTATGGAGTGCGTGAGAAAAGGAATCGGCGAGGACGCCTACCTGCTTTCCTGCTGGGGAATTCTTACCCAGTCCATAGGAGTAGCCGATGCCTGCCGGGTGGGAACAGACGCCACTCCGGAGTGGGAGCATATCCATATGCAGATCACAGAGTCGGCCCGGTGCTTTTTTGCCCATCGAATTTTATTTACGCTGGATCCCGACCACATTTGCGTGCGCACCCAGCTGGAATGGGGAAGAATGCTTCTTTCCTTTGTCAGTCTTACCGGAGGGCTCTATATGCTGAGCGATCCGCTTGAGTGCTATGATGAGCCCCGCATGGAAATGATTAAGAAAACGCTGCCTTCCCTTGAGGTTTCCACGGGAGAGACCGGCCCGATAGACTACACAACACCGGCTTTCTGCTGGTCTGAAACCCCTGGGCTTACCGCAGAGGAAATATCCGGATATATCTCCGGAGACGGGAAAAATAAATTCGGCACTTTCTGGGCGACCCATTTTTGCAAGGGCGATCGGGAATGGGCCGTTGTCCTCAGGACGGCTATATCCCCCCTTGAGGAAGAATCCGTTGAACTTCAAAAACTTGGCCTGGATCCGGGCGTGCGCTATGCTGCTTACGATTTTTGGGAAAACAGGTTTCTCGGCTTAGTCAGCGGCAGCGTTCATTTAAGAAAGCTTCCCGTGGGGCATGTGCAGGTTTGCGCTCTTACGCCAATTTCCGACAGCTTCCCCACCTTGATCGCATCCGACAGGCATGTCAGCATGGATGCGGTGAGTGTAATCGGGTGCGAATGCACCGAGGGTAGGCTGGCGTTGAAGTTGAAGGGAGTAAAGGGGGAAAGCTTTTCTTACTATGTTTTTTCTGAAAGCCCCTGTGCGGTAGAAGCAGATCTGCCTGTTACGGCAATAAAGGAAGGAGTCGTTTATCGTATTATGGTTACATTTGAAAGTGAAGAAGCCAATGTGGTTATCGTCAATCTTTAACATAGCTGAAAGCACAGCTTAGAAAAAGGTTGAAGATGAGTTTTCCAAAGCTGTTTTGATGTCTAAATTTTAGGTTTGGTGTACATATTTCTGATTTTATTGACGCTTTAGCCATTGCATGTTATATTACGATCATAAAATATGTTGAAATTCACAGCTCAGCTTTATGACAATTATTGGACGATTCACAATTACTCTGAAAGGATCATCATAAGTATGCAGCTGAATAAGGGACGAGTAGAATTTGAATGCGGAAATCTTCTGCTGGAGCGGGGTTTTTACTGGGCTAAGGCCATGGCGCTGTCCTATGCGCATGAAGGAGATGCTGTCGGCGACTGGTATGAGGCTTCTCTGCCGGGACGAAACGCCTTCTGTATGCGGGATGTGGCCCATTATGCTTTGGGAGCCCAAGTGCTGGGCCTTATATCCCACAATAAAAACATGCTGCGGAAATTTGCTCAAAACATTTCGGAAACAAGGAAATTCTGCAGTTACTGGGAGATTACAAAGGATAATGAACCGCTTTTGAACGATTATACAAATGATGCGGATTTTTGGTATAATCTGCCCGCCAATTTTGATATTTTGTGTACCTGTTGGAAGCTGTTTTGCTGGACTAACGATCACGATTATCTCCATTTGCCGGACTTCAATACGTTTTATCATGCGACAGTCTCCGATTATATCAACGCCTGGGACAAAAACGGAGACGGCATTCCGGAGCGGGAGATACCAGGGAGCCGGCGGGGAATTCCTTCCTATGAGGAGCGGGACGAATATTCCGACGCCATGGTAATGAGCGATCTGATTGCCGTGCAGGCTTCCGCCTTTGATGCGTATGCCCGCATTCACCGCATGAAAGGGAACGATTACCTGTTTCATGAGTATTCAAAAAAAGCGTCGGACTTAAGGGCATATTATGACCAAAAGTGGTGGGACAGCCAAAGCAGCCGTTTTTGTACCGTTATGTTAAAAGACGGCGCCTTTCCTCCGTTTTCCGGCAGCGGAGAGGATTTAGGTATTCTGCCGCTGTATTACGGTCTGGTTACCGATCAGGTCAAGCTTGAAATACAGATGGAAAGGATGAAGCATTGCGATTCTGCTTTCGTAGAATACCTGACTTATCTTCCAGAGGTTTTCTATCAGGCGGATATGGATGAGGAGGCCTGTGACTGCCTTCTGAAGCTGACCGACCCGAATCTGAAAAGGCGGGAGTATCCGGAAATAGCGTTTTCCGTTATTGGCGCTGTTGCCAAGGGAATTATGGGAATGGAACCTCATGCTGAAAAAATGAAAATTACAACGGAAGCAAGGCTTCCCAAGGCCCTGAATTTTGCTGTAATGGATAATATTCCGGTATTTGGCGGCGAAATTCGTATAGAGCAGACCGAAAACAAACAGATAGAGTTTACAAACCGGACGGGAAGCGCAGTCAGATGGAGGCCCGTGTTTCACTGTGACTCCGGAAAAATTTATTTTGACGAAAAAGCAACGGAAACAGAGCATGGAAAAAAGCCATGCGGACAGTCTGTTTCCAGTGCTGAAATAATGGTGGAAAACGGACACAAAGTAAAAGCGGAAATAAAAGAATCAGGAGGCAAGTGACAATATGGCAGGAAAAACAGTGAGTTTAAAGGATTTTGCCGGGCAAAACGCGCTGGATCGCCTGAAGAAAGCCGTCCGGTATTGCCAGAAAAATCCCGGTACCACTTTGATTATTCCGCCGGGGAGATATCTTGTGCGCGACGAGGCCGCGGTACGGCTGATGGAAGACGCCATGAACGGCAAGCTGGGAAATAATCCGCAGGAGCATATTTTTACCCACTATTTTCCTTATTCCCGATGTCTTGATCTCAGCGGATGCGAGAATATTACCATAGAGGGCTATGGCGCGTGGATCGTGTGCGACGGATGGATGGAGCCTGTCAGCATTGAAAACAGCAGGAATGTCACCGTCAAAGGGCTTACGATTGATTATTTTAGGAAACCATACAGTATCGGAACGGTGACTTACGAGTCCCCGGAGTATTACGATGTAAAATTTGACGGGGAATACCCGGTGAACGCCAATATGCCCTCTCCCCGTATTTATGCGTATTTATGGGAAATGGGACGGTTTTCCAGCAAGGGCTGGGACTGTGAAAAAAAAGAGCTCATTGCCGCGCAGACGATCCGATTTTACGGGGAAAAACCGGAAGCTATTATGGGAAAAACCGTATGCGTGTGGCACAGCTTTCATTTCCGTCCCGCCATTTTTATTCATGAATCGGCTGATACCGCCCTTTATGAAGTAACGATTCACAGTCAGCCCGGTATGGGTATTGTGGGACACCGTTCTGAGAATATCCACGCCACAAGGCTTCGCATTGTGCCGGAAGCAGGGAATTTCATATCCACCAACACCGACGCGACCCATTTTACCTCCTGCAAGGGGGAGCTGTGCTTTGAAAACTGCCAGTTTGAAGGGCATGGGGACGACGCCATCAACGTGCATAACTACTACTATACGGTTAAAAACAGTGCAGGTAGCGCCTGCGAAATCATGGTGGAGGAGGCGGATGCCCACGCGCAGGTGCTGGATTATCCTGATGTCTCGGATACGCTGGAGCTGGTTCATGCCGATACTCTGTTGTCGGTGAAAGAATATAAGGTGCTCTCGGTAGAGAATAATAAAAACCTTTGGAAGTCAAAGGTGGTTTTAAATGATGTTTTACCGGAGAATTGCAGCGGGTATTTTCTTGTCAATACCACACGGCTGCCCAGCCTTAAATTCTTAGGCTGCCATGTGAAGAACCATCTTGCCCGTGGGGTGCTGATAAAAACCCGGAATGTTCTTGTGGAGGGCTGCACCTTTGAGGACAGTATGGGTACGGCCATTCATATCGCCGCCGAAGGCGGATGGCGGGAGGGAGTGCCCTCCTCCCATGTCATTATCCGGAACAACCGGATGCTGCGGTGCGGGCATGGCAATCATGGAAGGATGATAGGTGCTTCCGGTATTTGTGTGAATATTGACGCTGAAAAAACCGATACGCCTAATCTTCACAAGGATATCCTGATTGAAGGCAATATGATTGCCGGTGAAAATCTGCCGCAGGGGATTTATATTTCCTGCGCCAAGGATGTCATGGTACGGCACAATGAAATTGCCGGCTGCATAGAACCCGTCAAGGTGCTGCATTCCACCAACGTAACCGTTAAGGAAAATTATTTTCGGTAAAACGGGCAATTTACAGATCAGTTTGAAAAAGAAGGGATGAATATGAGCATTGATCAGGACCTCGGTTCTCTTTATATGCCGAAGAATTTTAAAGCCCGCAGGGTGAGCAGCTACGATGTGACCGGCGGCAATGTGGACGCCTGGCTGAAAATACAGCCTGGTGAAGTTCGGGTTCTGGCTGATCTTGAAGGCCCCGGCATGATCTCTCACATCTGGATGACCATGGCGTCGGTGGATATTTACTATCTGAGAAAGATTCTGCTGCGGGTATTTTGGGATGATGAAGAAAACCCATCCATTCTTTGCCCGGTGGGTGACTTTTTCGGGCTGGGGCACGCCCGCCCGTATACCTATGAGTGCGCCGCTTTCAGCACGGCCTGCGAAGCAGGCGGGGAAGGC
>ENA-UOOK01003815-UOOK01003815.1-fermentation-metagenome-genome-assembly--contig:-NODE-3815-length-16742-cov-8.868281_pt1 | contig 16742 bp, 16 predicted proteins | sample MGYA00245777_ERZ724023 | MGnify/ENA primary metagenome ERZ724023 (study PRJEB28704, sample SAMN03018312) | fermentation metagenome | biome: anthropogenic terrestrial biome; feature: soil; material...
CATTATACCAACTCCATCTTTAATATTATCCATGAGATATTTATATATTTCAGGTATATATTCAGGAGAAGAAGCAGGCAATTGACATCCCGGATAAAACATATACTTCACCTTTTCATATCCCGGCTGATTTTTTACCATAGAAAAATGCTTACTATTACTAAATTCCATATCTCTAAGTCCAAAATCATGAGCTGACACAGGCATTTTTCCTCTTTCTACCATGCTCTCACGAGTCTCTTGTATTACATCTTTCATATCTAAATTAGAAGGACAAACTTCACCACAAAGTCCGCAAAGAGTACAGGAATTAATCATTTCATTTGCATAATGATCTCCTAATACTATGTTTTCATTGTGATTTATCTGCCTTATATATTTTCTAGGTTCAGTATTATACTTTCTTAAATGTGGACAATTTCTAGCACACTGTAAACATTCACATTTCAAACATCTTTGTGCTTCTTCTATTGCCTCCTTTTCATTATATACTGAAGAAGTCCTTTTAATAGGTTCTACAGTTTCTATATCATCTAATTGAAGTTTTAAAGGAGTATCATAAGCACCTTCATTTTCTCTAGCTGCTGTAAGAGAAGTTTTTTGAAGGTATCTATCAATGGATGTAGCTGCCCTTCTTCCAGAACTTATGGAAAGTATAACTGAATCGTTTTTGTTTACAACTCTTCCACCTGCAAACAAAGAACTATCCTCCACCTGGAAAGTTTGTGGATTTACTTTTAAATCTTTTACCCAAGTACCCGTTCCTATATAAACCGCATCATAGGTATTTAGTATTTCTTCTAATTTTTTTTCATCTACAAATTCATTAAACTTAATTGTTATATCATCTTTATTCATTACTTCTAATTCTTCTTCTATTGTTTTCTTTGAAAGTTGTTCTTCTTGGAAACTCCATAATCTGCCACCTATTTTATCACTTTTTTCATAAATAGCTCAAGTTATTTATAAAACGGTAATATATCTGTTTTTACATTGTTTTTGCATACTATTGCTACACTATGTCTTGCCCTAGTTACTGCAACATAAAACTTGCATTTTATCTCAAAATTATCTAATTCTTTATTATTAAACAACCAATTTTCTATCTTTGCTGTCGGGTAAATTAATACATGATCAAATGTCCCCCCTTTTGATTCCCCAAAGTTCTTGGCTTTATAATTGGGATTTACATTCTTAGATCTGGAATACCTTAGTTGAATTGGCTTATATTCCTCTAGATACATCATAATATCTTTCTCTCTTACAAGAAAAACTCCATTATGTTGATTAGTTTCTGTTTGCAAAGATTTGAATTTTGGATAATCTGGAAATATACTATTAGCAAAATCACATATAACCTGATTATTGCGCCAACTTCCTCTGAGAGTTTCATTATCAATGTCACAAGCTAAACTCTTACATTCATTTATAATAAAATCTTCAATTTTACCATTTGCATACTTTTTGTATTTCTGTGCAAAATGTGTATGATATGTTACTTGTCTAGGATCTCCTGCCATTTTAATTACAGAATCTGTTTTAAGCAGTAGTTTTATGAATTCTAAATCGTATCCTGCCATATCTTGAATTTCATCGATGAATATATATTTGAATAATGCTGATATCCTATCTATAACACTGCCATCACTTACTTCATTACATCTAACCACAAATTTAGAAAGTTTATCGGAATAAATTTTATAATCCTTACTAAAATAATATTTATCTATATCATTTTCTCCATAATATGAAATGAATTTTCCTCTTCTACTCTTTATGCCTGATTTTTCATTTACTAATAACAATCCTCTTATTTTTTTATCAGTAAGTTTTCCCTGATATGGCTTTGCACCATGTTCAATAAGAAATGAAAACCAAGTCCTAATTGTTACATGGGAAGGTATAACACCATTATTTAATTCATAAAATTTCTTTTTTATCTCTTCTTTATTTTCTTCTGTAAAAGTTGTAATTAACACAGTTTCATTGCAGCTAATAGCTTCTTCTACAAACAGCGTTGTTTTTCCAGCACCTGCAGATGCTATTAAAAGTTGGTTTTTCATAAGATTGCCCTCATAATATAATCTGGATATTCTATATTTCTTTCAGAAGAAAATATTTTTAAAGCACAATCAGTTTTATTAGCTTTCATAAATTTATGTAGCTCATCATCACTTTCATAGTTGGTGTTAAATACTGAATTTAATATTTTTAAACTGTTGGCTCTTAATATAGAAGGTTCTAAGGTGTTATAGTTAAAAGGCTTATCCTTTTTCCCTAAAGTTAGATTGCCTTCATATTCATTTTCATCATAGCAAATTTCAATATTATCTTTTTTATTTTTATAAAATAAATGCACCAAGATTTTTATGTCTAAGTGCGTTATACATTATGTTGATATTCTCATATTTTTATTATGGCAAATAAAAATTAATCATAACTCTGAATCGATATTTATTTGACTCTCGATGAATGTTTTTGAAATAAGTATGGCTTGAATTATGTATTGAAATCGCTTGAATTGCGAACTTCCTTTTTCATATTTATTTTGAGCTTTTGTAGTCTTATTTATAATTGAAACTATAGGAGGTAGGGCCTCTCTCAATTCTTTACTTGTATAATTTATTGTTTTATCACTTGACAAAAGAGACTTAGAAATATAGAGTGCTTTGATTCTATTTCTTAAGAGTGAATGTTGAGATGTCCCTTCTGAAAATTTAAGTTGCATTTTTTCACAATTACTAATGGTAGAGAATAGTAATGATATTGCTTTTTCTAATTCTTCTTTGCCGAATTCCATCATGGGCCCTCCTATCCAAATTGGAATTTGTCGTTACACAGATTATTCTCATTAGCTCTTGTTTTTCTTTTTCCGATATTTCATTATAATATCAATTGTAATACCTATACCAATAAATATCCAATAACTAACAATCCAAATTTGCCACCAATTACCTGAAGCTCCACCTGGATAAGTTATACTGTCAGTCTCAAATACTATCCCCAAAATATAGGATATTGGGTATCCGAGTGTTGCTGTAATTGTTGTTATTCTCATTTTAAAAATATAGGATATAATAAGTGCAAGTACACCTGCAAAACCTACAATGAATGTAGCATCGTTTCCTTTTGTCAATCTACTACAAATAAAATAGAATAAAATTGATAATAGCATTGATGAAACTATCCAAGTTAGATTCGATTTCTTTTTCATACTATTCATCCTTTCGTAAAATATAAAATCAGTACTACAAATTCCTATTTATCTATTTGATTATAAATAATACTTAAGTCCCAATATAAAAATGTGTCTTAATTAACTATTATTAATTGGAACTATTTCACTCCATTTGTGCTTAGGATAAATAAATTCTAAAGCAATAGTCCCTAGTATATACGGTAATAGATTGAAAGCAAAAAAACGAATGGCAAAGATTCCATTAACATCAAAATGACCATGCATTGGGTTTATTATTTGTGATGCAGTCATAATTACTGTATGAAATCCTATTGAAGTCCATACATTTCCCGACTTGGCTCTAATATAACCCAACATAAAACCATATCCAGGGATAAAGAGGAGTTGTTCCAAAGAATATATTGCTTCTACAAAGTATGCAAATAATGAAAAAATCAGCGTTTGTATAATAACAGTTTTCAAATGTGGAAACATTGCATTTACATGACTATAAATGTATCCCCTCATTATAAGCTCTTCTGGAAATGCTTCTATTAAAAATACTGTTATATATAAAATTAAAGTACTCAATAAAAGTTGATTCAAGTTTGCTGTTACTGTTATTTCAGCCCAGCCAACTAGTAAGGCAATAACTAGACCAATCATTGCGGGTATAAACCAAAGGATTGTTCCGACAAAAAAGGTAATAACATTTGTACGTAAATCACTCATCCCAATCTGTCTCCAAGAAATTCGATTAGTTCTGCGTGTAGTATTGACAAGAATAAAGCTTAGAATCGTAATAGCTAAGCCAGTAAAGAAATGAATTGTAGAATTATACTCATCTCCTGAAAACATATTATTAAAGTATAGAATTAATCTCCAGATAAAAATTGAAAATAGTAATACTACTCCTATTTTAAGCATCATATTTTTTGCTTTCAATAATTTAACCTCCTCAGCAAAAATTGGCTTGTTATATCTTTTTTTCACATTTAACTACTTATATACATTATACAAGCGCTATAATCTTTTTTTCATTTAAAAATCCCCAATCTGTTGAAAGTTATGCTAATAACGAGAATTGAATCCTCAACCTCCGCCTTAATTTTACCATTCATCTTAGTAATAAGGTTTTTTACAATGGCTAAACCCAACCCCGTAGAACTCTTTGTTCTAGATTTATCGGCAGTATAAAAGCGCTGAAATAGTTTCTCAACATCTGTATTATCTATATCAGGTGCATAGTTCTTAAAACTAATACATACATGATTTTCTTCCTCTTTTGCTGAAATAGATATTTTTCTAGTTCCATGATTTAGATAGTTTTTTATTAGATTCTGAAAAACCCTTTTCAAGGCATCTTTGTCTGCATGAATATATATTGGATTAGAAGGTATTTGGATGCTGGGCTCTTCACATTTTGATAGAAAGTCATAATAAAACATAGAAATTACATCTGCAAGTACATTGTTTACATTAACTTTTTCAAATTGTAACACATACTCATCAGACTCAATTCTTGCAAACTCAAAAAACTCATCCAGCATTTTAACTAAAGTATCAATACGTCTTCTTATTATGTTATAATACTCAGCTTTTTTTTCTGCAGGAGTATTCTCTGACTCTAGCATCTGAACATATCCAGCAATAGAAGTAAGTGGAGTCCTCAAATCGTGAGAAATATTCGTTATTTCCTCTTTAAATTTGTGTTCAGCTTTTGAAATAGCTATCTTTTCAGTTTTATAATAGTTGATTAAATGATTTAATTGAATTGCTAATTCATTGATCTCCTTCACTTTAATTTGAAGATTAATCTTCTTATTTGTATCATGCTCTCTAATAAACTGTAGTCTATTAACTATAGATCTAATCTCTCTTTTATAAAGTAAAATATAGGCAGATAATACACCTATGACTAATATAAGCATTATAATTATTAACCAAAGCATAAACCTGCCTCCAATCTATTTGATATCCTGCTTTTTAAAGATAAATCCTCCTATACCTGAACATATAACTAGGTTGGATAAAGCGACTGCAGTTGTTATCCCTATATCCACTGCCTGTGGGTGGGGTATAGAGGTAGGGGAAAAATCCATAAGCAGTAAAATTCTTCCCCAAGAGCTATTTCCAATTATTGAACCTAGTATTAGGATAAAGAATATGCTAAAGGCCATTGTACCTCCTATATTTTTAATTAAAAATGCGATCATTAAAAATATAGATCCATAGGCTGTATATAATAGAGCTTGAATGAGAAACATTCGAACAAGTAATAGTAAGTCAACCATTGAAAAAGCTCCATATATGCCAAAAACAAAAATGGATGTAATTCCTATAGAAAAGATAGAGACGATCATAATTAAAATTGAACCCACAGATACTGTAATCAGTTTAGACAAGTAAATTTTCATGCGGCTAAAGCCTAAAGAAACAGAATCTTTAATGGTTCCTGTACTATACTCATTTGTGATAAGCATTGTAATAAATAAAGCTTGACATACAGGTATAAAATATGGTACCTGAAATAGCATATAGATCCAGTGAAAGGTACTTGGACTAAGCTGTTCTTTGGTATATGCTGAAGAGCTAAAGTCTATGATAATATAGGCTACAACAAGTGCAAGAATCCCCAGGCAAGTTAAAAAGGTCTTGCTGCGCTTTAATTTATAAAAATCGCTTCTCAATAGATTAAGCATAATGCCCACCTCCCATCAATTTCATAAAATACTCTTCCAAATCATCACCCTTGGATTCAATAGAATATATTTTAACATTATTTTTTGCAAGCTCAAGGCAGATTTCACCCGACATGTTCAATAAATCATAAACTAGAATAACATTGTCTGGCATTACCTCATAGTTTGCTGTTTTAAAGACATCTTCTAAAACCATTGAAGCCCTAGCACTGTCACTCACTCTTAAACTCAGGTATTTTCTGCATTTTAACTTCAATTCCTGATCTGTAAATTCTTCCACTAATGTACCATTATTTATTACTCCGTAGCGTGTTGCCATTTTAGACAACTCTCCTAATATATGACTTGAAATCAAAATGGTTATGCCCTGTTCTTCATTAAGTTTTTTTAAAAGCTTTCTCATCTCCACGATACCTTCAGGATCAAGTCCGTTTATGGGCTCATCAAGCACAAGAAAATCCGGATTACCAAGCAGGGCAAGGGCCAAACCCAGACGTTGTCTCATCCCTAGTGAAAAATGTTTAACCTTTTTCTTGCCTATATCATTTAATCCTACTACTTCCAATATGCTACCAATCATTTTTTTATCGGGTATTCCCAGTAGCTTACCTCTAAGTTCCATATTCTCATATCCAGTAAAGTCAGGATATAAAGCAGGGTGTTCAATTATACTTCCTATTCTATTTAACCCTGCATTCATATTTTTTTCACCTTTTCGTGAAAACAACTCAATTTCACCTTTTGTTGGTGTAACAAGCCCCATAATCATTCTGATCATTGTTGTTTTACCAGCGCCGTTTCTACCAATAAAACCATATATATCTCCTTTTTTTATTTTCATATTTACATTATTAACTGCAGTATGATTCCCATACTGTTTTGTAAGCCCAAAAGTTTGTAATATATATTCAGCCAACTTAAACGCTCCTTTTTTAGTTTATGACCTTATAATAAGGCATGGTGTTTAAGAATTAATAAAATAAGTCTTAAGAAAGTCTAAAGTTTACTCGCTCATCTTAAAGCCTATTCCCCAAACAGTTTGTATATACTCTTCTGATGGATTTGCCTTGGAAAGCTTTGAACGAATATTGCTAATGTGTACATTTATAGTATTTTCATCACCAAAGAATTCATCATTCCACACATGTTCGTAAAGATTTGATTTTGTAAAGACCTTCTTAGGATATTTCATCAATAATTCTAAAATCAAAAATTCTCTCTTAGTAAGGTTAACTTGGGTACTGCCTACTTCTACTAAAAATTTTTCTACATCTACAGATATATCTTTATAAGTTAACTTATTATTTTTATTGGGAGAACTTGAGGACTGGTTATACCTTCTCAGCTGTGCTTCAATTCTCGCAAGAAGTTCATCATTATTAAATGGCTTAACAATATAATCATCAGCACCAGACTTCAATAGATTAATGGTAGAAGTTTTATCACTCTTTGCTGTAAGCCCTATGACTGGAACATTACTATATTTTCTTATTTCATGAAGTACCAATTCTCCCTTAAGCCCAGGAAGCATAAGATCAAGCAGTATTAAGTCAATTTTATTATTAAAAACCATCAGAGCTTCAGTGCCTGAATAAACTGGTCTTGCATTGTAGCTATTTTGCTGCAGCAAATCACAAATCATATTACTTATGTCGCTATCATCTTCTATAACCAATATTGAAATTTTATTATTCATTACGTCTTAACACCTGCCTAAAATTCTAGTTTTTTTATATATTACCATAGTTAAAAATTTTATGAAATTCATCTTATCTTAATGATAGAAACTAACTTTTTTTCTATCATATCACCATTTTTGGCTATACATATAACAACTAAAGCTAATACTCCCCAAACCCACAATGGCATTATTATTTTTGTAGAACCTAATGCTGATGCAGCAAGTATTTCCCAAGGTCTTGTAAGCATCATTATTATAACATATCTACTCAAACTTATCTTACTAAGTCCTGCTACAAAACCGATAGCATCATCAGGGAAAAACGGAAGAAATAATAGTAGTATAAGTAATAGTTCCCCTTTCTTGGATGAAAAATGTTGTTCATACTTATTTAAAAGTTTAGGGTTTATAAACTGTTCAGCAAAAGTTCTTCCAAATCTTCTCCCAAGAATAAAAACTACAGTAGAACCGCTTAAGATTGCCAGTATGCTTATAAAAAATGAACCCCACATGCCAAATACTGCCCCACCTACCACTGAACTTACATTGCTAGGTATTGGAGCAATAATAACGGATATGAACTGAACAATAAAAAACACTATATGGGCTTTCTTGCCATATCCCTCAATATATTTCTTAAATTCTTCAGCTGATGACATATAATTTAAAATACCACTTGATTTCATATAAACAAATATCCCTATGAGTCCAACCATAATCGTTATTATATAAAAGTTAAATTTTATTTTATCCTTAGGTTCATTCATATATTGCACTCAGCCTCCTTGTTCTTAATTTTTTTGAATATGAATTGCTCTTTAATACTTTTATTTCTTTGAGATTACCTTTATAAATCATTCTACCTCCAATGTTCAGCAAGTGTTGAGGTCTAACCAGATTTCTTGATATCTTAATATCTACAATGCCACTTTCCTTTAAGATGTGATATACAAATTCTGAGCATAAAAAGCTATAATCGCTACATACTGGTTTGTTTAACAAGCTATGTACAAGCCCCTTATAGTTATATTTATAAAGGTGGCTATTAGAAATGAAATGCTCTAATAGTACCTTTGCCTTTTCATACTGCCCCTTGGATACCTCAATCTCAATTATTGCACCAGGCAAGGTATTACAAATCTTGTATACACCTTCGTTGATATCCTCTTTTCTAAACCTTCCAATAAAGGGATTGTACGTGTTCCTTCTTCCAAAGCTATACATATGATTGAGTTCCTCATCTAAAGAAATAGCTGCATGAGTATACTCATCATTTTTAAAAATTCGGATGAGATTAGACATCACAGTATTTGTTCTTGTAAGAACTATATATAAATGAAATTTTTCCATTATGAAGCACCTCCATGAATTTAATTGATGTACTCATTATGATATATAAAGTTAAAGAACCAATAAAAAAAGTCTAAAGAAACTCTTAATTTGTTTTTTAAGTATATAAACCTTACCCCTAACAGAAAATTTTCCCTCAAACCGTAGTTCAAGGGAACATAAAACACACTTCAATATTTACTTAGAAACCTTCAATGCCTTTGATATCAGCCTATTGTCCCTTTATAATAAAGTTCTGCTTATTTTCCCTCTTTTTTCATTTCCTCTTTCAAAATCAGAAGCAAAACTATATTAAAATTAGAATAAAGATTTGATAAAACCGGGGGAAGGATTCAGGGAATAGGGATTAGAAATGGGTAAAAAAGAAGGATAAAACCATTGAATAAATGAAGGATTTCCCCTTATTATTTCAATCTTTTATCCATTTTTATGCTCCTTGAACCTTAGTCATTATGCCTATTTCTTGCTTTTCTCTCTTATCTTTTTTCCTGCCTTTACTTCCTGGTTTTATTCTTTCCTTTATTCCTTTTTCCTGTATTTACTTCCTGCTTTTCTTCCTTTATTATTGGAAGGAATTTTTGAAGTAAGCAGAACTTTATTATAGAAGAAGCAGGACCTTATTTAAAAGAGCAGGACTTTATTCTAGATGACAACGCTCTTGTAATCAAGACAACACATTCCACATGGGTTGAGAGGTCAATAATGATGTCGCTAAGAGATAGTAGCCCCTTGGTGGCAGTGTATATTTCTAATGTTTTAAATATAGAAATGGAACTAGTCAATTAGATTCATTAATCATTTCTCTAAAATTTCTATATTATTATTGCTAACATCAATATTTACTATAAACCAAAGCATAGATATACTTTACCCTATTATTAATATCATATTTAAATTTAAGGTCTTTTTTAGTATTTCTGATAATATATTTTACTTAAAATCTTCAAAGTTACTTAAATATAAGCAATCGGCGTTTGGATCAATTAATTCCTTTAGCACTATATTTTTGTTTTCATGTAAACCTATCTTGAAAATAGACAAATCATTGTAGTTGAAGTCCAAATGTTTTCGTGGATGAACATGGGGCTTTTCTTCTAAATATCCTTGTGAATCACAATAATCATACCTAATGTACCCATAATCTCTAGCCAGTAAATGATATGTAACTATTGAAATATCATGCTTACTTTCTAGACTGTCAAAATTTATTAAACTATCGTTTACTTTATAGTTTAGATCTTCTAAATTATAAGTCATATCATCACTTATCTCATTAAAAATTGATAGTAATATTGATATTGTTTTTGAATCTAATGAAACTCTTGCAAATGAATCGCTCACTGTCCATTCATGCTGTGAAATTGGTTTTACTCTATAAGGGTAAGTAATCGTCGATTCTTTAGATTGTTGGTAAAAGTATATCCTTCTTCTATCTTTTTTAGGAGAAGAAATCTCAAAACTTCCATGACCATAATCCATATCTGCATGTCCAATTAAAATATACCTTACCGTATATAAAATCAACTTTATAACATCTAATTTATTATTAATTTTGTTTTTTAATATTCTTTGCATATCATAATCAATAAATCCTGCAAAAATTCTTTCTTGTTCATTAATCATCTGTCATCATCTTCCAATTAATCTGAATAATATTTGAGACTTTTTCTTCTGTCCAATCATCACCAAGCAATGCTATAACTGCTTGTTGTTTTAAATTCGCTTGTTTATTTATAGGAATAAATAAGTTATCAAATATTTCATCACAAACTTTATCTAAAGTTCTATTATCACTTTCTAAACTTTGAATAATAGTTATTTCTCCAATAATATGATCAGAATCAGGCTCATCCACTATTAATGAATTTGTGCTACTTATTTGCTCCAATCCTTTTTCCCAAGTTTCAGCTAAGGATTCCTCATTTTTAAGAATTAAAATGGAACTAATAAATGATCTAGTCATTCCCATATATAGTGTATTTCTAGCCTTAACATTGTTAGTTATCCTATTTGTTAATACGCAAATTATGAATGGAAATTCTAACCCCTTTATATTATAATCATTAGTTATAAATAGACTATTTGCTTCTGTATCTTTAGTTTCATAACCTTTTATAGTGTTCCATTTATACTTTATATTAATTTCAACACTTAATCTATCTATAAAATTATATGTGAATTTATTTGGTTGGATAAAGATTATTCCGATATCTCGAGCTTCTACAGTGGAGTTATTTGTTCGTATCTCGTCTATAACTTTAATTATATCATCCATTAATGAATCATTAAATGAATTTATAATTTCTGCAAATTTATTCTTATTACCAACAGAATTAGTTTCTATACGGTGAATCGGTTCTCTAGTAAATGTATATTGATGTAGATTCACTTCGTCCTTCTTTTCTTTTTTTAAAATTCTATATCCAAAAAGTTCCCATTCTTCATCCTTAAACCAGTTAATTTTTGTATCTTCAAATAAACCTAGTCCAACAGCATGTGAAAACATTAAGGTTCTATTATCTGTCCTATAGCACCGATTTAAAACATAATCAGTACTGATAACCTCCGGTACTTCGCCAACAATTGTTTGAAATGTGTCTCCTGCCATAATAATAGACTCGTAAGTTACAACTTCACAAAGTTTAAAGAAACTTTCTGAAAAGTCCTGGCTTTCATCTATCAAGATATAGTCAAATAATTTTGGAATATTATCAAGTGAGCCAAATATACTTTCCATTTCAGTTAATGCCATGCTACAAACATCATCAAAATTATTATTTTCGGAATAATTATAAAAGCTTAATCCAAGTTCATTGCAAATATAGGTATATACTCCTGAGTTTGAGTCATATCTAGATCCCCAACCTCGCATCATCAAAATCCAATACTTTATCTTGGACATAAAATGTAGATACCATTTCTTTATTCATTTTCAATATTCCCTCTCTTTTATCTTATTTAATTTCTTAATTTAAAGTTTTAAAATGCTCCCATATTTTTAAATTAATATCCTTAAAACTCTATAATTTAATATCAGGATTTTAACAAATATATTAATGGATTGACATCCACTTTTAAAGAAACTCCCAATACTTATGAATAAATTCTAATATCTTAATGTATTTTAGAAAGCTACATTATAATTCTAATTGCAAGTATATTCATCGTTTTTGCAGGTTGCCTTAGCTATTTTAAATAACACTAATTTGTTTGCAATATATTTTAAATACCTAGATATAAAATTCTGGATTGGAAACTTTATTAGATATATCATTTTTAGCAAACTATATGCTTATTCCATTTCCTATAAGTAATGTTTTCATATTTTTTCCTTAACTAATTCAATTTTAAAGCACTTTACAAACTACAAGCTATATTATATTCTTTTCCATAGCAACCTTTAAAACTACCCCTTGCAAAGAGTACATTATCTATGTGATAAAACACATAAAATTTATCTAAATATTTGTAACAAATATTTAAGGTTATATGGTTATCTCAATTTTATATCATACTTTTGCTTTTCTCAAGCTAAACTCGATTATCATTTAAATAAACTAAATTATTATATCAATCATCATCAGTATTAATCATATTAATTCTAAAACATATTTACAATGTTCACCTTTATAATTATTAGATCCTAATCTTATCTATATGTTTATTGAAAACTGAAATTCTATCAACTTTATTTCTAACTATTTCTTCATCATAAATTCTATCTTCACAAATATTTCTTGCTAAAATTTCCTTTATCCACTCTTCATTCAATGTAGGAGAATCACCACACGTATCTCTCCCACTTTCCATCCTAGTCCCACATCTCCAAACCACCTTTCCTCTCTCAGCTCTTCTTCTATAGGCTGCCCCACAATACCAACATTCTAATATGTTTCCAAATAAATATTTGCTAGTATATCTTTTACCTGTCTTCTCAACTGTACCATCCTCTTTGTAAACTACTCTTGATCTTCTAGTCATTTCCTTCTGAACTTTATCAAATATCCCTTCTGATATAATGGCTGGATGGCTATCTTTTACATAGTAACTACTCACTTGTCCAGTATTTTTCACCTTTTTCCCTGTCATGACATCTTCCACATAGGTCTTTTGTAGTCTGCTATCACCCTTATACTTTTCGTTCTTTAGCATCTTCTGGATAGTCGATGAATCCCAATGTTCATTTCTAGTTACAGTTTTTATATTCATTGATTCTAAGTACATTTTTATTTGTCCAAATGATAATCCTTGTAAATATAATTCAAATATTTTTCTAACTACATCTGCTTCCTCAGGAACAATTACCATTTCTCCATCTATACATGTGTAGCCCATAAAGTTCTTATATTTTGTAAAAATTTCTCCTCTTTCAAACTTTCGCTTTCGCAGGAAGGTTGCAGGGGAATCAATCTGCATATACAATGAAAATACTGGCGATTCTCATTTCCATCTGTTCGGTAAAGCTCCGTCTATAACCCCCACTCTCTCATTGGGCAATCATCCTGACAAGAGCAGCTTTGGACTTCAAGGTCAAAACAGGCTGTAAATCCAATGAATATTTAGTATTTGCACCAAGTGTGCTTAAACGCCGTAAAGCGCAATTCCAATTCAGGCATAGCCGCGTTGCAGTTCGGGTAATATATAGGACTGCCATATGAAATATAATTTTTTCATAGACAGTCCAAGCATATTTTTACAATTAGTAACTTGAAAAAGATGTGGAAATCAGCCAAACTTCGAAATTGTGCGGCCGTTTTTTATGCACCTACGTCTTTCTTCGAATGCCGTGCAGAGCAGGAAGTTCTAAAATTAAATCCTTTTTTTATGGCTTTTGCAGGGCATATTTTTACACATTCCCCACATCTGATACATTCAGCACTATTAGGGTTTTTATAAACTTCTATATTAATTTTGCACTTATGTACACAAGCGCCGCAATTTGTACACTTATTTTTGTCTACTTCATATTTATAAAAGCTCATTTTATTAAATAAAGCGTAAAATGCTCCTAATGGGCAAAGATACCTGCAAAATGGCCTGTATATAAATATTGAAGCTACCACAATACTACTTAGTACTATAATCTTCCATCCAAATAGATATCCCAAACTTCCTCTTAAGGATGCATTCATTAAAACTAATGGTATGCCACCTTCCAGTGTTCCCGCCGGACAAATGTATTCACAAAAATAGGGAGGACTTATTCCAAATTCATTTACTAAAAACATAGGTAATAGTATAACAAACAATGCTAATATAACATATTTTAAATATTTAAGTACATTATTTACTTTTTCATTTACTTTTATCTTCTTAGAATGTATTTTATGTAATAGATCCTGAATAAGGCCAAATGGACATAGCCATCCACATATAAATCTTCCAAAAATAACACCAAATAAAGACATTAGTCCAACTATATAGAATGAAAAGTCATATTTTACAGTTCCTATAGCAGCCTGCAAAGAACCTATAGGACATGACCCCATAGCTCCAGGGCAAGAGTAACAGTTTAATCCAGGAACACATATTTTTTTAGTATTTCCTTTATAAATAGTACCTTTTAAAAAACCATTTATATTTGCATTTGTTGTTATAGCTGCAATAATTTGTGTTATTCTTCTTTTATCCAATCCCTATGCACTCCAAACATATGTTTATTGCTTTCTGTAATACAATTTTTACTTCATTTCTATATATTCCGACAGAAATAAAAAAAACACTCATTATTAAAACTCCATATTTTATGAATCCTTGACTTTTACTAACCTTACTTGTATCCACAAATTTCACACCCTTCCTCTTTTTTTATAATGCGGCTGTTGCAAAATACATCTCCCCCACTACATCTTATAGTAAAGTTTTCTAAACCTGTACTATATAATATAGTTTAGTGTTATTTTGCAACAGCCCATTTTACTTCTTAAATGTTATTATTCTATATTTTTAAGCCTATCTACAATTTCCTTCTTATACTCTTCTGTACCTTTAGAACCAACAATTAAATCTCCAACAACATTTCCTTCACTATCTACAAATAAGGTAGTAGGAACTAATGCTATCTTTTCTAATATATTATTTATAATAGTTTCATCTGGGATAATATTAGTATATGTCACCCCTTTTTTAGATAAGATTTCCTTTGCTAATTCTTCATTATCTTTATCGGGTGTATCTGAAACAATGCCAATTACATTAACGTTCTGGCTCTTAACTTCCTCTGAAAGCTTTTGAAGGTCAGACAGTTCTGCTATACAGGGTGTGCAAAATGTACCCCATACATTTATCATTGTAAGTTTACTATCTTTAAAAATACTACTATCTATTTCCTTACCTTCTAGCGTTTTAGTTTTAAATTTAACTATATTTTTGCTTACTGCTTCCGTTTCTGATACCGGTTTATATGTAGTAATCAAACTTTTAAAATTCTTAATTTCACCATAGGCTTCTTCATAAGCTTTCTGAGAGTTTTCTGATAAACCATTGACATCAGCCTTATTATTGTATAATAAGTAAAATTCGAAATTATCCACTTTTTCTATTAAATCCTTATTTTCATATTTTGAGAATAATTCCTTTTGAACCTTACCTTCTGTTTTGCTCGTATCTATAGTTACTATGATGCATAATTCTTTAAACTCTTTATATAACTCCCGAAGTTCTGCTACAGCTTTTTGGATTGCTTCTTCATCTGTTTTGGGAATTTTATCTGCTTCTTTTTTCATTGCGAATCCCCTAGCTATAGTTTCATCAAGTATATAGCTAATTTCTATCTGTCCTGCTATATTTTCTTCCGGTAAGGGTCTATATATATCTATATTTTTCCCCTCGTTCTCTTTCCATTTACCGGGCAGATTAAATTGAATTCCGTTTTCATCAAGTTTTACATCTACATCTTTTATATCTTCTTTTACAGTATCTATTTTAGTTTCATCTTCAGCTTGCTTTGAATTTACACCTTTAGGTTGATTGCACGCAACCATTGACATACAAATTACTCCTGTTATTAAAACTGTTATAATTCTCCTTTTCATAATTGTTCTCCTTTATTTTTATATTATATTTTTTTATTTTTTATATTAATGTACATGTAAAATCTTCTCTCATTCTGTGAATTGACAGCTAAAGAAACGTTTATGTAATTCGTTTTCTTTTCATGTTAAAAACCTCCTATCATAAAAAATATGAGCGATCCGATTCAGTAATTTTATCTTACCGAAATTAAACAGGCTATATCGGATTTTTAACTTATCAAACCCTTGAGAAAATCTTATAAGTACTTATTTTTTCCCTATGCTGCTATATACAGCTATTGCATCGGTAATATTAAACTGTTCCGAATATAAGCTTCCTTTTGCACCCGCTGAAATAAAAATATACTCTTGATTATCCACGCTGGCGAGACTCGCCAGACATAGACCAGCTTCATCGGTATATCCAGTTTTGCCTCCTAAAATTTCTCCACCAATAATGTTTTTATTGGTGAGCTTTTCAAACATTGTATTGTAAAAGGTTATTCCTCCAGGGTGCTTATTTGTGGGTTGTGTGGAATGACGAGACGATGTAAATACCTCTCGGAAAGTATCATTTTGCAAAGCATAGCTAAGAAGAATAGACAGATCTTTAACTGTTGTGTAGTGGTTTTCATCATGAAGTCCAGTCGTATTTTCAAAATGGGTATTACCCATGCCAAGATCTGCTGCCTTTTGATTCATCATCTTCACAAAGTCCTTTTCCGAACCAGCGATTTCATCCGCAAGCCCGATACAAGCCTCCGCACCACTTGGAAGCATCACCCCGTATAAAAGGTCAATAGCCCTTACCTTCTCAC
>ENA-UOOK01003818-UOOK01003818.1-fermentation-metagenome-genome-assembly--contig:-NODE-3818-length-16739-cov-12.747003_pt1 | contig 16739 bp, 14 predicted proteins | sample MGYA00245777_ERZ724023 | MGnify/ENA primary metagenome ERZ724023 (study PRJEB28704, sample SAMN03018312) | fermentation metagenome | biome: anthropogenic terrestrial biome; feature: soil...
GATAAAAATAGGCATTTAAGTCGCTGCTACAGTAAATCAAATCAACATATCCTGAAATTAGCCTTGCACTAAAACATAGCCTAATACAAAAAAACTACTGCATACGTACTAATATACAGTAGCTTTTTTACTATATTTTTATATAAAGTTAAACATATTTTCTCATGTGTTTTAATGCAGTTTTCTCTAGCCTAGACACTTGTGCTTGAGATATTCCAATCTCTTCTGCTACCTCCATTTGTGTCCTTCCTTCAAAGAATCTTAATGTAAGTATATGCTTTTCTCTGTCATTAAGTTTGCTTAATGCTTCCTTAATTGAAATATCTTGCAGCCAGTTTTCATCTATATTCTTATTGTCACTTATCTGATCCATTACAAATATAGCATCTCCACCATCATGATAAATTGGCTCAAATAGAGAAATAGGGTCTTGTATTGCATCAAGTGCAAACACTATATCTTCCCTTGGTATACCAAGTTCTTTAGCTATTTCACTTACATTAGGTTCTTTATTGTTCTCACGTATTAATCTATCTCTTACCTGCAGAGCTTTATATGCTATATCCCTTAAGGATCTGCTTACTCTTATGGAATTATTATCCCTTAAATATCTCCTTATTTCACCTATTATCATTGGTACAGCATAAGTTGAAAATCTTACATTTTGGCTTAAATCGAAATTATCGATTGCTTTTATTAATCCTATGCATCCCACTTGGAATAAATCATCTACATATTCTCCCCTATTGTTAAACCTCTGTATAACGCTTAAAACAAGCCTTAAATTTCCTTTTATGAATGTCTCCCTTGCTTCATCGTCACCGTTTTGCATCTTGATGAGAAGTTCCCTCATTTCTTCATTTTTAAGCACTGGAAGTTTAGAAGTATTTACACCACATATTTCAACCTTATTTATCATCATGAAGCATCTCATCCTTTCGCTATTATGATATCTTAATTATTACCTTCAAGGCCTTTTTTATTCACGATTGAGTGTGGTATATAATTCCTAAAATAGAAAATTGCATAAAAATATAAACATAAAATTATATATTAAACAGTAAATATTAAACTGCTTGTACATATACATATATAAGAGATAAAGTTTTTAATTAAGTATAAGATGGTGGTGATTAAATGATTAATGCAATGAATATAAGGGATAGAGAAGTAATAAACATAAAGGATGGAAGAAAGCTTGGAGTAGTGTCTGATGTGGAGATTGACTTTGAAGAGGGAAGGATTGTTTCTATAATGCTGCCAGGGCCTGGAAGGTTTATGGGGCTGTTTGGAAAGGACACTGATATAGTTATTCCTTGGAGCAACATCAAAAAGGTGGGTATAGATGTTATATTAGTGGAGGTTGATGAAAGTGTAGAGCAGGGAGAAGACAGGGGCGTGTAATAAACATAGTGTAATAGAGTTATATAAAGGTAAATTGCTTTTATGCTAAATATAAGGTTCTTCTAAAATTAGACAACCAACAAGTAGTATAATATAATTTCAATAGGTACAATATATGGTTACTTACAGCATTTTCGTATAGGGTTGATTTCAGGATATGTTGGTTTACTGGAACAGCGACTTAAATGCCTATTTTTGTCAGCTTTATTTATTTTGAGAAAAATAGGCATTTCGGAGCAGTGGAAGTCAACCAACATATCCGGTTTAAAAAGCAACAGTTACTTAAAGATTTAAATACTATTATAAGGAGAATCAATAAATGAAATGTCCATTTTGTAATTTTAGCGACACAAAAGTAATTGATTCAAGGCCTACAGAAGATAGAACCTCAATTAGAAGAAGGCGTGAATGTCTAAAATGCATGAAAAGATTTACCACATATGAAACCGTCGAGAATATACCAGTACTTGTAATTAAAAAGGATGGCTCAAGAGAAGCTTTTAACAGCAGGAAGATATTAAATGGTGTTCTTAGAGCCTGCGAAAAAAGACCTGTATCTATGAACGAAGTTGAACAGTTAGTAGATGATATTGAAAAGGCAGTTTATAATTCTTTAGAGCAGGAGATTACAAGTAAGAAGATAGGGGAGATGGTTATGAATAAACTGAGAGAGGTTGATGAGGTAGCTTATGTAAGGTTTGCATCAGTTTATAGGCAATTTAAAGATATTAATACATTTATGGATGAGTTAAATAAGATAATAAAAGAGAAATAAGGTTTTGGTAACGGGTATGTTTTAGTATAACAGGTTACACTAGATATTTTAGTATGACCTGTTTTTTGCTTTTATATTTAGCATAACAATTTACATAGAAATATAAATTGTTATGCTATAATTTAAATGGATTTGTGAATTTTGTAAAAGGCTTATTGCTTATTGCTTATTGCTAAATGATACAAATATAAGGAAGGTCAAGGGCCTTAGGAGGAAAAGGACTAGGCCTTGCAATTGTAAAGCATATAGTGGTTTCTACGGATGGCAAAATTGAGGTTATAAGCAAGGTTGGAGTTGGTACTAAATTTACTATAACATTGCCCCCAATATAGGAGAAAAGTAAATTGGCATTACAATATTTTTGAATTTAAAAATAAACATTTTCTGATAATATAAATTTGCCCATTATAAACTTATTATATAAAGGGTAAATTATAAATATGCGGTTTACTATTTGAGGGGATGTGGTATTTTGAATGAACTTGCAATTGCAGTAGGATTAGCGCCAACGGTTGCTATAGCAATATTTATATATCAAAAGGACAGGTATGATAGAGAGCCTGTGTCTTTGCTTTTAAAACTTTTTGTATTTGGTGCATTAACCGTTATACCAGTGTATTTTATAGAAAAGTTTTTGTCATATTTCAATATATTTACAGGTGCTTTAGGTGTCGCATATACTGCATTTATTGTGGCGGGCTTAACTGAAGAATATTTTAAAAGACTTGTAGTTACAACGTTTGCATGTAAAAATAAAAGCTATAATGAAAAACTTGATGGCATAATATATAGTGTATTTTCGGCACTTGGGTTTGCTACGGTTGAAAACTTAATGTATATATTTATAGGCCAAAGCAATTATATATATGTAGGAGTTACGAGAGGACTTTTAGCTGTACCAGCCCATACTCTCTTTGGTGTTACCATGGGCTACTACCTGTCTTTATCAAAGTTTTCTAAAAATGATGCAGAGTCTATTGTATATTATAGAAGGTCATTATATATACCCGTGATGCTACATGGCATTTATGATTTTATACTTATGATAAACCTAGAGGGCCTTATGGTTGTATTTTTAGCATTTGTATTCTATTTATGGAAAAGCAATCTAAGTAAGCTTAATGAATATGTAAATGAATCTAAGTTTGAAAATGAAGGATAGCTAGTTTAGCTATCCTTCATTTTATTTATTGTGATTATGTAATAAATAAAATAATTTTAACAGATACTTAACAATAAGTTAATCCAAATATAAACCAGCAGCTTTATTATTTAATTGAACATTTATTAATAAATGAGTTTTTAAAGTAGGATGTGAGGGTTTGAAAAGTATTATGCGGGTAAATGATTTAGATTTGTATTATGGAAGCAATCATGCATTAAAGAATATAAGCATGGATATAGAGTCTAACAAGGTAACTGCACTAATAGGGCCTTCAGGTTGTGGAAAATCAACATTCCTTCGGACTCTAAACAGGATGAATGACCTAATAGGCTCTGTACAGATAACTGGGACTGTTTTATTTGAGGGGCAGGATATATATAAGGAATTAGATGTTATAGAGTTTAGAAAGAAGATAGGAATGGTATTTCAAAGGCCAAACCCTTTTCCAATGTCCATATACGAAAATGTTGCCTATGGGTCTAGAATTCATGGAGTTAAAAATAAAAGAGAACTTGATGAAATTGTTGAGAAAAGCCTTGTAGGAGCTGCATTATTTGATGAGGTAAAAGATAGACTAAAAAAGTCTGGAATATCTCTCTCAGGTGGCCAGCAGCAAAGGCTGTGTATAGCAAGGACATTGGCAGTTGAACCTGAAATAATATTAATGGATGAACCAACATCAGCCTTAGATCCTATTTCAACATTAAAAGTTGAAGACCTCATAAGTAAGCTTAAAGAAAAATACACAGTAGTAATTGTAACCCATAATATGCAGCAAGCAGGAAGAATTTCAGACAGCACAGCGTTTTTCTTAAATGGAGAGATTATAGAAAAGGGATCTACTGAGGGAATATTTTATAAACCAAAAGATAAAAGGACGGAAGATTATATAACAGGACGATTTGGATAGGAGATATAAAATGAGGAAAAGGAAAGAACTGCCTGAAAAGATATATGCCACCACATGTGGCTATTTAATAATAATACTTACATTATCCATTGTTTTTTTTATTGCATATAAAGGAGTGGCTATATTTAATCAAAATGGTGTATCCATCTCTGAGTTTTTATCTTCATCTAAATGGGCTCCTGAAAATGCTATAGAAAATGGAGGACCAAAGGTTGGAGCATTAATATTTTATACAGGCTCAATTATGGTTTCTTTATTTGCAGTAATACTAAGTACACCTCTTAGTGTATCTGTTGCCATATTTATGACAGAAATATCGCCAACTTTAGGAAATAAGGTATTAAGGCCTGCTATAGAATTATTTGTTGGAATACCATCTGTAGTATATGGCTGGATTGGACTTAGCCTGCTTGTTCCTTTTATAAGGGCTAATTTAGGAGGCTTAGGATTTAGCATACTTTCAGGAGGCATAGTGCTTACTATAATGATTATGCCAACCATTGTAAGCATTGCTGTGGATTCTCTAAAGAACCAGCCTATTGATTATAAAGAGGCATCCCTATCTCTTGGGGCTACAAGGTGGCAAACAATAAGAAAGATACTTCTTCCATCTGCCATGCCAGGTATACTTACAGGGGTTGTTTTAGGCCTTGCAAGGGCCTTTGGAGAGGCGCTTGCCGTTCAGATGGTAATAGGAAATAGGGTTTCTCTTCCTAAAAGTATTTTAGATCCAGCAATAACATTAACAAGCATAATAACCATGGACATGGGAAATACTGTGCAAGGTTCTGTGTGGAATAATGCCTTATGGTCTATGGCATTTGTTTTACTATTAATATTCTTTGGATTTATATTGATTATAAGAGAAATTTCCCATTATGCTAATAGAGGTGAATGATATGAATTCTAAAACAGCAGACAAAATTGCAACGACATTTTTTTATATAATAGCATCCTCAGTACTTTTACTACTATTTTTTATAATAGGCTATATTTTATATAAAGGAGCTTCTGTAATTAATATAAGCTTTATTACAACTCCCCCTAAGTTTATGGAGGCTGGAGGAGGGGTTATGCCACAGCTTTTTAATTCTTTTTACCTACTAGTGCTATCCATGATTATAACGATCCCATTAGGGGTAGGTGCAGGCATATATATGGCTGAGTATGCTAAACCAGGCAAAATAACTGACTTTATAAGACTCTGTATTGAAACTCTTGCATCTCTTCCATCTATAATTATAGGTTTATTTGGATTTCTTATATTTGTTACAAAACTAAATTGGGGTTTTTCACTTATTTCTGGAGCATTAGCAATTACCATATTAAATATTCCTTCTATGACAAGGATAAGTGAGGATGCAATAAAAAGTGTACCTAGTGGAATTAAAGAGGCAAGTTATGCCCTAGGGGCAGCAAAGTGGGAGACTATTAAAAAAGTTATAATTCCTACTGCAATGCCTCAAATAATAACAGGTATGATTTTAGCAGGAGGAAGGGTTTTTGGGGAGGCAGCAGCCCTTTTATATACAGCAGGAATGTCCACACCAAATTTAAGATTTAATAACCTAAATCCACTTTACAAAGCTTCACCATTTAATGTAATGAGACCTGCAGAGACATTGGCAGTATATATATGAAAGATAAATTCAGAGGGCTTAACACCTGATGCAAGACAGATTGCAGATGGAGCTTCTGCGTTGCTTATAATAGCAGTATTGTTATTTAATATGATATCAAGGCTTCTTGGCAGGGTATACCAGAGAAGGCATCAAGGTGAAAGCTAGTACCATAAAAGGTGGCATTACTTTACATAAAGTTAATACGGCTATAATATTTATATAATCTTAGAATATTAAAATAGTTAATATAGATAATTAAAAATATAATACGGGAGGGTTAAAATGAAAAAAAGGAATGTTAGTGCTATTATTTTAGCCATAGCAATCAGTATTTGCCTAGTAGGGGTTATATTCACAGGGTGCAGTAGTAATAAAAATGTTGGAGACAGAGAGAAAGCATCAGGTTCAATATTAACCATTGGATCTACTGCACTTCAGCCATTAATTGAGGAAGCCGCTAAAAATTTTATGGATAAGAACCAAGATGCAATTATACAAGTTCAGGGTGGAGGAAGTGGAAATGGCTTAACAGCTGTGTCAAATGGCTCTACGCAGATCGGCAATTCTGATATTGAGGCTCAGGATAAAGCCGGAATAGATGCGGCAAGCCTTGAAGATCACAAGGTTTGTGTAATAGGGTTTGCACCAATAGTTGGCAAAAACATTAAAGTTGATAATTTAACAAAACAGCAGTTAATAGATATATTTACTGGAAAGATTGATAACTGGAGTAAAGTAGGTGGAGATGATATGAAAATAGTACTTATCACAAGACCTGCATCATCTGGCACTAGGGCAACATTTAAGAAGTATGCTTTAGATGGACTTGATGAAGCTTCAGGGAAGGTTCTTAGCCAGGATTCATCTGGCGCTGTTTTAAAAGCAGTAGCAGAAACAGAAGGCGCTATAAGTTATATTGGGCTATCATATATAAATAAGAACAAAGATATAAAGGCATTAAACCTAGATGGTATAGCTCCTAATGCAGAGAATATAAAAAGTGGTAAATATCGAGTATGGTCCTATGAGCATATGTATACAAAGGGATCTGCTAAAGGCCTTGAAAAAGCTTTTATAGAATATGTAATGAGCGATGAGATTAAGCCAATAGTTGAAAAGTTAGGATATATACCGATAAAGGATATGGAAATAGAAAGATAGTGCCTTGGAGGGGAGAGTATATGGTAAGAAAATCTTTTGATGATGAATTGAGTTCATTGCATCATGAAGTAATCAGAATGGGAAGTGCAGTTGAAAAGCAGATAGATGATTGCATTAGTGCATTAACTAATCAAAATATATGCCTTGCAGAGAGAGTAATAGATAATGATGATTATATAGATAAAATGGAGGTTGACATAGAAGAGAGATGCATAAAATTAATCGCAAGGCAGCAGCCTCTTGCAACAGACCTTAGAACGATATTTACAGGTATTAAAATAGTAACAGACCTTGAAAGAATAGCTGATCATGCAGTTGATATTGCCAAGATTACAATTAAATTAAAAGATGAAAAATATATAAAACCCTTAATAGATATACCAAGAATGGCTGATATTGTTCAGGGCATGATAAAGGATGGACTTGATGCATATGTAAGGGTTGATGCAAAATTTGCAGAAGATATATGCAAAAGAGATGATGAGATTGATGCTATATATGAAGACGTTTTTAGAGAGCTGCTTCTTATTATGATAGATGATCCTAAAACTATAAACCAAGCTACTCAATTTTTATTTGTTTGTAAGTTTTTAGAGAGAATTGCAGATCATGTTACTAATTTGTGCGAGTGGACAATATACATCGTTACAGGGGAACACAAAGATTTAAATGCATAAATATATATAGAGATATATAGAAATAATAGGGTTTAAGACTAAGAAATTGTTTTAACCCTATTTTATTTTTGTTGATAAAAAAACATATAAATGGTATTATTACATTCATGTTTATTGGTGGTTTGCATGATATAATAAATTGCAGGGAAGTGATTTTATGGGGAAAGCTACAAATGTAATTACGGATATCAAGGGTAATAGCATTGCATCTGAGCTAGATATTGAACCTGGAGATATATTACTTAGTATAAATGACCAAGAGGTAAATGACATAATAGATTATAAATATCTAATCTCTGATGAATATATAGAAGTATCAATAATAAAACCAAGTGGGGAAGAGTGGATATTTGAGATAGAAAAGGAATACGATGAGGATTTAGGGCTTGAGTTTAAAAACTCAATAATTGATGGGGCAAGAAGCTGCGCAAACAAATGCATATTTTGCTTTATAGATCAGCTCCCAAAGAATATGCGGGACACTCTGTATTTTAAAGATGATGATTCTAGGCTATCCTTTTTGCAAGGAAATTTTATAACAATGACCAATATGTCTGATAAGGATATAGATAGAATTATAAGATATAGAATAAGCCCTCTTAATATATCTGTTCATACTACAGACCCTAATCTTAGGATTATGATGCTTGGGAACAAAAGAGCGGGCAATATTATGAAATATATAGATAGGCTTTGCAGCGGAGGAATAGAAATAAACTGTCAAATTGTTTTATGCAGGGATATAAATGATGGGGATAATCTGAAAAAGACTGCTTTAGACTTATTCTCATACCATCCTAATATAAAGAATGTTGCTGTTGTACCAGTTGGAATAAGCAGATATAGAGAAAAACTATATCCACTTACCCCCTATGACAAAGAAAGCTCAAGCAGAGTTATTGATATAATAGAGAAATTACAGAATGAGTTTTATGATAAAAAGGGAAATATATTTATAAGGGCTGCAGACGAATTTTATATAATGGCTGATAGGGATATGCCAGGTCCTGAATGTTATGGAGAATATGAACAGCTTGAAGATGGAATCGGTATGATAAGTTATTTCCTGGAAAATATAGACAAAGCTTTAAAAGAGGGTAATAATAAAAAAGTAAATAAGACAATTTCTTCAGTTACAGGAATGTCAGCATACAAATATATAAAATCAACCTGTGAAAAGATAGAAAGGCATATAGATGGGCTAAAAATAAATGTATATCCCATTAAAAATAACTTTTTTGGTGAAAAAATCACGGTTACAGGTCTTTTAACTGGCAAGGATATAGTAGAGCAGCTTAAAGGGAAAGAACTTGGAGAGAAACTTTTTTTACCATCTAATACTTTAAAATCAGGTGAAAATGTATTACTTGATGATTACACCATAAAAGGCATTGAAAATGAGCTTAATATAGATATAGAGGTATGCAACTTTGATGGGAGTGATTTTGTAAAACTAATAGCGTTGTAGTTGTAGGAACAGTACATTTAGAGGAGGAGAATAAAAGTGAGACCTATTGTAGCAATTGTAGGAAGACCTAATGTAGGTAAATCAACCCTATTTAATAAGATAACAGGAAAAAGAATAGCAATTGTTGAAGATACTCCTGGAGTTACAAGAGACAGGATATATTCTGATGCAGAATGGTTAGATAACCAATTTATATTAATAGACACAGGTGGAATTGAACCTTTTAGTGAGGATGTTATAATTTCTCAAATGCGCGCGCAGGCAGAGGTTGCCATAGATACTGCAGATGTTATTATCTTTATTGTAGATGCTAAAGGAGGTATAACCCCTGCAGATTTAGAGGTTGCAACAATGTTAAGAAAGACAAGTAAGCCTATTGTACTTGCAGTAAATAAGATAGACGATCCTTCAAAGTTCAATGAGGTTTATGAGTTTTATAACCTTGGAATAGGGGATCCTATAGGAATATCAGCAGCCCAAGGCCTTGCCATTGGAGATTTATTAGATGAGGTTGTTGCTCATTTTAAAGAACTTGATTTAAAAGAAGATGATGATGATGCAACAAAAATTGCAATAATAGGGAAACCTAATGTTGGTAAATCATCTCTAGTAAATAAACTTGTTGGGGAAGATAGGGTAATAGTTAGTGATATACCTGGCACTACAAGAGATGCTATTGATACTCCTCTTGAGGTTAATGGAAATAAGTATGTATTAATAGATACTGCAGGTATGAGGAAAAAGAGCAAGGTAAAGGAAGATATTGAAAGGTATAGTGTGCTTAGGGCAATTACTGCAATTGAAAGATCTGATGTATGTATAATTATGATAGATGCTGAAGAAGGAGTAACAGAACAGGATACAAAAATAGCGGGATTAGTTCATGAGGCCGGAAAAGGAGTAATAATTGCAATAAACAAATGGGATCTTATAGAGAAAGATGACAAGACAATGAATGAGTTTAGAAATAAAATAAGAGCTAATCTAAGCTTTATATCATATGCCCCAATTATTTTTATATCGGTTAAAACAGGGCAAAGGGTTCAAAAACTTATAGATCTTGTTAACTTTGTACATGATCAAAATTCAATGAGAATACAAACAGGGGTATTAAATGATATTATATCTGATGCAATTATAATGAACCAACCTCCAGTAAACAAGGGAAAGAAGCTTAAAATCTTCTATACAACCCAGGTATCAACCAAACCGCCTACATTTGTGTTCTTTGTAAATTATACTGAAGCCCTTCATTTTTCTTACGAAAGATATCTAGAAAATCAAATAAGATCAAGGTTTGGTCTTGAAGGAACACCTATTAGGTTTATATGGAGACCGAGAAATGATGATGAGGAAAATTAAATATGGTATGTAAAAGTAGAATTATTTGAGTAGACGTAAATTGCGTCTACTTTTTTATTTAAAATTATAACTTATTGTAATAATATAAACAACCATTCATATATATATAATGTTAATACATATGTTTTTTAAGGAGGGAAAAGTGAAAAATATGGAGGAATTTGATTTATATAGGGATATAGCAGAAAGAACTCAAGGTGACATATATGTAGGCGTAGTTGGCCCTGTAAGAACTGGTAAATCGACGTTTATAAAGAGGTTTATGGATTTATTGGTAATACCAAATATAGATAATAATTATAAAAAGGAAAGAGCAAAAGATGAACTTCCTCAAAGTTCTGCAGGAAAAACAATAATGACCACAGAACCTAAGTTTGTTCCTAATGAGGCAGTTGAGATTAAAATAAATGATAATGCAAAACTTAGGGTTAGAATGGTGGATTGTGTAGGGTATCTAGTAAAAGGTGCTTTAGGTTACCTTGAAGGAGATTCCCCAAGGATGGTAACAACTCCATGGTTTGATCACCAGATTCCTTTTGAGGAGGCCGCTGAAATTGGCACTAGAAAGGTTATAAATGATCATTCAACCATAGGAATTGTAGTAACTACTGATGGCTCTATAACTGATATACCAAGGGAAAGTTACATGGATGCTGAAGAGAGGGTTATAAAGGAATTAAAGTCCATAAATAAACCTTTTGTAATGATACTTAATACAACACATCCATATGACCCAGAAACCATAAACCTAAAAAGAGAACTTGAAGCTAAGCATGATGTACCAGTTCAAATAGTGGATGTAATGCAAATGAGAAATGAGGATATAAATAATACTTTAGAAAAAGTGCTATTTGAATTCCCTGTGAAGGAGATAAATATAGATCTTCCTGAATGGGTTGACACATTAGACATGGGGCATTGGTTAAAGAAAGATTTTGTAGATGCAATTAAAGATGCATCACAGGATTTATATAAAATTAGAGATATAAAACCAATGGCTGAGAAATTTAATGATTATGAATTTATTGGTGAAGTAAGAATACCTGATATGAAGCTTGGTGAGGGAATAGCTAATATAAATATGAAAACAAAGGATGGACTATTCTACCAAGTACTTGGAGAAATATCTGGAGCTAGAATAAGTGGAGAAAGCGAATTAATGGAGCTTATGAAAGAGTACTCAGTTGCAAAACATGAGTATGACAGAGTTTCAAAAGCATTAGAAGATGTTAGAGAAACAGGTTATGGACTTGTTCCGCCTCAGCTTGATGAGCTAAAACTAGAAGAGCCTGAAATAGTAAAACAAAATGGCAGATATGGAGTTAAGTTGCGCGCCTCTGCTCCGTCCCTTCATATGATAAGATGCGACATACAAACAGAAGTATCCCCTATAGTTGGGACTGAAAGGCAAGGCGAAGAATTTGTAAGATCCCTCCTTGAACAGTTTGAAAATGACCCTGCAAGACTGTGGCAGTCAAATATGTTTGGCAGAACTTTAGAAGAACTTGTAAAGGAAGGCCTGCAGAACAAACTATTCAGAATGCCTGAGGATGTACAGATTAAAATACAAAGAACCCTTCAAAAGATTATTAATGAAGGAAGTGGCGGTCTAATCTGCATAATATTATAAAATCCGGATGTTTTCCGGATTTTCTATTTTAAACTGTTGCAGAAACTAGGCTTATATACTATAATACTATTTAATATTGTATGTACAGCATACAATATTAAATATATAACGGGATGTAGTTCAGTTGGTAGAACGCACGTCTGGGGGGCGTGAGGTCGCTGGTTCAAGTCCAGTCATTCCGACCATATCGAGTGTTCATAACGGGTTTCAATATTCCGTGTTGGCACTCGATTCTTTTTTGCCTAAAAATCGGATGATGAGAAACCGTTGACAAACGGTGTAATCTTTGTTAGAGGAAAGTATATTAATGTATAATGATACCGCTGAAAGAGGAACAACCTACTTTCGGCGGCTATTTTTTGTAATAGAAATTGCTGCAGGATTATGTCATACTAAATTCAACCCACGGTAGAATTCATGTCGCTTAAGCGGTTATTGCCTTGGTATAATTCATTTGTTAGAATAGAAACCAGAAAGAGCGCTTTTTACTTTTATGAAAAAAGGTGAACATGATGAAATTATTACTCGGGAATAAAATAAAAGCTTTGCGTAAAGCGCGTGGCATTACGCAAGAGCAGCTAGCCGATGCCATTGGAGTATCTTTCCAAGCTGTGTCAAAATGGGAAAACAATATTGCCTTGCCTGATATTACTCTTGCACCGTCTCTTGCAAACTATTTCGGGGTGACGATGGATGAATTGTTTGAATTCAATCTCAAGGAAATGAACGAAAAAATTGATACTGTTTGCGCAGAAGCATATAAGTATCGTGAGAGTAATCCGGAAGAAGGTCGCCGTATACTTGAAGAAGGTTTGAAACAATATCCTGATAATGATATTCTTCTGAACAATCTTCTTTATGTAATGAATTATACTAATAATCCAGATGAAACAATTACTCTCGCAAGCCGATTAATAGAGAAAACTACCGAAAACGATATTAAATACGATGCGCTTCGCTTTCTTGCTTATGCTTATAATGCAAAAGGCGATACTGCCTCAGCCGTTGCAGCAATGGAACAAATACCCGAATTGTATTTCACAAAGCTCTCTGAAATGGCATTTATTTTAACGGGTGAACCCAAATATGAAGCCGCAGAAAAGCAGAAATGGATTTCCTTTGAAATACTGCTCCAAATGATGTGGAAGATTGCCGAATGTTATGAAGTGGATGGTAAAACAAGTGAGGCAATTTCCGAAACCATGCGTGCACTTGCTCTGGTAGAGGCATTACATGAAGAACCCAAAATTGAACTATTCCAAAGCTATTTTGAATTTTTCAAGAATCAGATTGAGCGGATGAAAAATAAATAGAAAATCCCAACCTTTATAGTATGAAACGACAATTAAGGGAATACTCAAAAGCGAACGGATTTTCTAAAAACAAAAGTAAAATTATAAAAAGGCTCTATATATGCTATAGTATTTATAGGAAGACTTTGAGATTCTTATATTGATAGGACTTCAAATTAAATACATTATACAAGGGGGTATAAAATGTGAATGTAGATAATTTAGCTGTAAATACTATAAGAGTTCTTTCAGCAGAGGCTGTAGAGAAAGCAAATTCAGGGCATCCTGGAATGCCTCTTGGTGCTGCACCTATGGCTTATACTTTGTGGGCAAAACAGATGAAACATAATCCTAAAAACTCAAAATGGGAAGATAGGGATAGGTTTGTTTTATCAGCAGGGCATGGATCCATGCTTATATATTCTCTTCTTCATATCTTTGGATATGATGTAACTATTGAGGACATTAAAAACTTTAGACAGTATGGAAGCAAGACACCAGGGCATCCTGAGTACAATCATACAGACGGGGTTGAAACTACGACTGGACCTTTAGGACAAGGAGTCTGTAATGCAGTGGGGATGGCTATTGCTGAGGAATATCTGGCAGAGAAGTTTAATAGGCCAAATTTTAATGTTGTTGACCATTATACCTATGCAATAGTAGGCGATGGATGTTTAATGGAAGGTATATCTGGGGAGGCATCTTCACTTGCAGGTACATTAGGACTTGGTAAGCTTATAGTACTTTACGATTCAAATAATATTTCTATTGAGGGAAATACAGATATTGCATTTAGAGAAGATGTTGAAAAGAGATATGAAGCCTATGGATGGCAAACAATAGAGGTGGAAGACGGTAATGACATTCAATCTATAAATTCTGCTATAGAAGAGGCTAAAAAGGAAAATAAAAAGCCAACCATTATAATTGTTAAGACTACAATTGGCTATGGTTGCACTGCAAAACAAGGTACGGCATCTGCTCATGGAGAACCCTTAGGTGCAGATAATTTAGCCCAATTAAAAGATAATTTAGGATGGAGTTATGACCCATTTACTGTACCAGAAGAAGTTAAGGAACACATTAAAGAATTCCAAAAGGAGGCAGATGTCAAAGAAAAAGCTTGGAACAACTTATTTGAAAGCTATAAAAAAGAATATCCGCACCTTGCAAAAGAGTGGGATATTTGGTATGACCGAAACATAAATATGGATCTTTTAGATGATGATAGCTTTTGGAAGTTTGAAAAACCAATTGCAACAAGAGAGGCTTCAGGAATATTAATAAATAGATTAGCAAATATAATTCCAAACTTAATCGGAGGATCAGCAGACCTTTCACCTTCAAACAAAACATATATGAAAGATAGGGGAGATTTCTCAGCAGGGAATAGATCAGGTGCAAATCTTCACTTTGGAGTACGAGAGCATGCCATGGCTGCAATCATAAATGGCATATACCTTCATGGAGGGCTTAGAGTATTTGGGGCAACATTCTTATCATTTAGCGACTACATGAAAGGTGCAATGAGGCTTTCATCTTTAATGAAATTGCCAATAACCTATGTCCTAACTCACGATAGTATAGGAGTTGGAGAAGATGGCCCTACACATCAACCTATAGATCAATTAGCAATGCTAAGAAGTATACCTAACATGACAGTATTTAGACCAGCTGATTCTAAGGAAACGGCTGCAGGCTGGTATTATTCAGTTGCTAAAGCTAAAGGCCCTGTATCTCTTATACTAACAAGGCAGACTGTACCTATTTATGAGGCCTCAGGAAAAGATGCATTAAAGGGTGGATATATAATTAAAGATTCTGAGGGAGAAAAACCAGATGTAATTTTACTAGCTTCAGGATCTGAAGTTGAGCTTATATACAAAGCAGCAGATGAATTAAAGAAAAAAGATGTTGATGCAAGGGTAGTAAGCATGCCTTCCTTTGAATTATTTGACGCTCAAAGTGAAGAATATAAGGAAAAGGTTCTACCTAAAAGTGTTAGAGCAAGATTTGCTGTAGAAGCTGCAAACTCCTTTGGGTGGCATAAATATGTAGGATTAGATGGAGATGTTTTATCCATTGATCATTTTGGAGCATCCGGCAGGGCAGATGTTTTATTTGAAGAGTTTGGGTTTACAGTAGAAAACGTAGTTTCTAAAGTTTTAGATTTGTTAAAAAGATAAGACTATTAATTTAGCTGTAGATTAAATAGTTATAAAGTTTTGTATATAAAAAAGAGGTGCTAGATTAATTTTAGCACCTCTTTATATTTCTACATGCCTTTCTTATTAGCAATACCTGTAAGCATAAGTGCAATTGCACCATCACCAGTTACGTTACAAGCTGTTCCGAAGCTATCTTGAAGAGTATACAATGTAATTAGTAAGGCTACTCCTGCATCATCAAAGCCAAGTACGCCAGTAACTATTCCTAAAGATGCCATTACAGCTCCTCCGGGAACTCCTGGGGCTCCAATTGCAAATATCCCAAGAAGTAGCACAAATAAAACCATTGTTGAAACTGAAGGCATTTTCCCATATAAAATCTGGGAAACTGTCATTACAACAAACGTTATAGTTAATGCTGATCCACAAAGGTGTATGTTTGCACATAGTGGAATGGTAAAATCTGTAATATCATCTCTTAAAACATCAGACTTTTTAGCACAGTCTAATGCCACTGGAAGTGTAGCTGCACTTGACATTGTACCAATAGCTGTTAAATAAGCAGGACCATAATATTTAAAAACTCTCGCTGGATTCTTTCCAGATATAGCCCCTGCTATTAAGTACAAAACAGCAAGCCATATAAAATGACCTATAATTATAATAACTATAGCCTTTAAGAATATTGGAAGTTGAGTAGTTATTGAACCTTGATAAGCAAGTGTAGCAAAAGTTGATGCTGTGTAAATAGGTATTATAGGAATGACAACTTTATTAACAATAGCTAAAATTATATCTTTAAATTCTACTAACAATTTTTCAGTAAGCTCTGATTTTGTCCATGCTGTTGCAAGACCTATAAGTATTGAAAAAAGTAATGCACTCATAACTGACATTACAGGAGGAATCTCTAGCTTAAATATCATCTCTGGAAGCTCTTTTACTCCTCCAGAATTATTTACTATATTAAGCTTTGGAATAATAGCATATCCACCAAAGGTTGCCATAAATGCAGCTCCTATTGATGAAAGATATGCGATAAGTAGTGCATAACCAAGTAATTTACTTGCATTATTTCTAAGCTGTGCAATTGCTGGGGCAA
>ENA-UOOK01003820-UOOK01003820.1-fermentation-metagenome-genome-assembly--contig:-NODE-3820-length-16738-cov-3.881556_pt1 | contig 16738 bp, 20 predicted proteins | sample MGYA00245777_ERZ724023 | MGnify/ENA primary metagenome ERZ724023 (study PRJEB28704, sample SAMN03018312) | fermentation metagenome | biome: anthropogenic terrestrial biome; feature: soil; material...
GATTCTGCTGAGGTCGCCGTAGTTCTCAAGGAAAATGGAATAGGCGTGGACCTTATTTTCTAATGTAGTTTATGCACAAACAATATTAACTGATACTGCCTATGAATTCTTAGTAAATGCAGGAACACCGGAAAGTTATTTGTCCACGCTTTCTGATTGCCAAATTAATCATATGTACAATGTTCTTAAAGATGAGGAATATGTGCGATTTAGCAGTACTAATACAGAAAAAAAATTTATGAAGGATAGTGCTCCATCAGAGGGAATAACTATTAATGGAGCTATTCCCTCAAGTGAACTGGATTTTTCTGTAACTGGATATGAATCATTAAAGTGGGATAGCAGTGTCAGTAAATATAAAGTGAAATACCTAACCGTATTTGTAGACTGGGATTGGGCTGGTTACAAACCCACTATGCGTTGGGATGATGCAGTATCAGTTAATTGGGATTCTGACCTATTTACATACGAAAGAAATTCTTTTGAAAGCACTGACTACTATACGGACGGTTCAACGGAACACGTTTGGAAGGAATGGACACAACCAGCGGTATTGGAGCAAGGTGGTCTGGGATATTTTGCCAGTCTAGAGCGTAACGCCGATATGAATAACCCGGTCTACGGAAATGCATCTTTTACATTACTTCCTACTTCATCTATGTACCAAGGGACAACATATACGACTGGAATTAATGCAAATTATGTGCATAATATAAATCCATTAGGTTTATCCTTGGGGTTTACTGTTAAAGGAGTAAGTGTATCTGTAAATCAAGGTCCATTGACGGATTCAATAGCATCAGCACTAAATTATAAGTTTAGAAGGTAAAAATGAAGAGCATCAAAGAAATGTTATTGGGAATATCGTTTATTATGGCCGGCGGCCTTTTTGTCAACCTTATAGGACAGTTTGGCGTTTGGCTTTCCGGCCTTGGCTTGGTAATCGTTTTATTTGCTTTCTTTAAGCAGGGAGAACGAATCGACAATCAAGAACTAAGTGACAAAGAGAAACCCGAAGACAAAGAATAGCCCAGCTTTTGCTAAATAAAAAAAGAACAGCCAAAAAAAGCTGTTCTTTTTTTATTTTTTCATCATTAATCTTGATAGTTCGGCAGATAGCCGCCCAGATTTTTCAGCCTGCGCTGTAAATCCCGGATGTCGATCTCCCGGGTTCCGGTATCGTTTAACGCGGCCAGTGCAGCGGCCACGCCCGCCGCCTGCCCGGTGATATAACACCCCGGCATGGTGCGGATGGATGCCTGCACCTTCTGGTCGACCCCCAGGCAGCGGCCCGCCACCAGCAGGTTGTCAAACTCCTTTACCACCAGCGAGCGGTAGGGGATACCGTAGCTTTCCCCGGTCCTGTATTTATAGGTTTCCCGGTATTCCTTCTCAAAGGCCTCGTAGGCGGCTTTGTCGGCGGTCTTGGGATGAATATCCACCGGATAGGCATACCGCCCGATTTCATCCTCAAATGCGGCGCGCTTCAAATAATCGTCGATGTTCAGGGTATAGTCGCAGGTAATGCGCCGGGATTCCCGCACGCCCAGGATCGAGCCGGTGCCGACGATCTCGGCATCCTCGCAGCCGGGAATGTAGTTGCGGTAGTAATATTCAAACTCGGTGAGGCGCTGCCGCTGCTCCACCATGGCCCGGGTCAGGTCGGCTTCGTCGGTGCCGTCGACATCATAGGCGTGGCCGATGTTGCCGCCCCCAAAGCTTTTCCCGGAATGGGAAAGCCCCGTGAGATGCCGGTCCTCCACGGTGAACACCTGATCCAGAAAGGCCTGCTCCAGATATTTTGCCTGGTCCGGCTTGTGAATAGACGCCCAGTCCAGCCCCGCCCAGAGGGAGCAGAGGGTCGAGGGCATGCAGGCCCCGTTTTCGTCGCCCAGCGAAAAATCCGCTCCGGCCATGACGCTTAAATCGCCGTCCCCGGTGCAGTCTATGTAAACCTTTGCCTTTACGGCGTAAAGGCCGCTTTTGGAGGAAACCACCGCCGCGTCAATCGCTTTGCCGCCCTTTTTGATCACGCCGATCAGGCTGCTGAAAAACCGGAAATCCACGCCCGCCTCGGTCATGATTTTGTCGTAAACCCGCTTCAGCACCTCGGTCTGGATGGCGTTGGCGTCGGCGTCGGGGTCCTTGTCGGAAAGCTGCTGTAAGCGGTAGCTAACCTCCTTGCCGATGCCGCCGGCAAGAAAATGAATCCCGTCGGTAAACTGCATATAACAAGGCACCATGCCGGCGGTACCAAGTCCGCCGAAGCAGCCTCCCGATTCGATCAAATAGACCGAGGCGCCGTTTCGGGCCGCGGCAACCGCGGCTGCAACGCCGGAGGGGCCGCCTCCCGCTATAAAGACATCCGTCTGCTTTTTAATGGGGATCTGCTGCTGAAACGTAAGCTGTTGCTCCATGATCCTGCCTCCTTGATATGACGCTTTTGTGAGGCCGGCTGAAAGCCGGGCCCTGCTATCCCTTCCATTATAGCGGCGAACCGGAATTATAAATAGCAATAAATTGATTTTTATTGCAAAATATTGATATGTATTTGTTGGGCATCCCTCGGCATAAAATAGCCAAAATATCAAATAAAAGCCGGAAAGAAAGCAAAATAAGAAGGAAATTCTCTTGTTTTCCACACTCTCCCCAGAGTTTTCAACATAAAATTGTAGGAACAGGCCTTAAAAAGCAGGATGCGGACACAAGATATTGTTTTTGAAAAGGGAAAAACAGGAAAACGATGTGGAAAAGAGGTTAAAATTCCGCAGAATCACCGCACGGCCGGTCGGGGCACCCGGACCGCCGTGTTTCCGTTGTTTCCCCGCCGGAATCGCCCCTCCTCCTGCAGACCGCTCACAAAGCGGATTTGCGCCGTAAGGGGATGAGAACCGCGCATTGCCCGGCAAAATCAAAAGGCGGGCGAAAAGCCTGCCTTTGCGTGGCGTGCATGTTATGCATATTATGCAGGATAAGAAAAGAACCCGCGGCTAACCGGGAAGATGGAGATATTCCCGGGCTTTGTCCAGCAGGTAGCGGTCGTTTTCAAAGGTGACCTGCTTTTCCGCCTCGGGAAAGCTCATCCAGCAGATTTCGCTGATTTCCTCCTCCTGTTTGCGGGTTTTGGTGCTGTCGGCGCTGGCGATAAAGTATACCACCTGCTTTTTCACGCCGGGCTTGGGGGAATATTCCACGCTTTCGCGGAAACCCTCCTGAAGGGAAACGGTAAGGCCGGTTTCTTCCCGGATTTCCCGCAGGGCGGTCTGGCTTTCGTTTTCGCCCTGCTCCACGTGTCCCTTGGGAAACGACCAGTGGCCGCCGTAGCGGTGCTTTACCACCAGCACTCTGCAGTCCTCTTCTCTTTTATTAAAAACGATGGCGCCGCAGGATTTTTCAAATTTCATCGGACAACATCCTTTCTTTCGGCTGTAACGGGCGGGGCCTTTGCGTTATTCAAACGGGAAAAACCCCAGAAGGTTTAAATGCCACACGGAGATATATTCGGTTTCGGGGATGCCCTGGTCCCGCTGAAACCGGTGAAAAGCCGCCAGGGTGGCCTTTCCGAAAACGCCGTCGGGGTTTTTGGTATAATAGCCCAGCTCCTTCAGGCGTTTTTGCACGGCGTAAACGCCGGAGCCGCTGGTTTCATATTCCAGATTGGAAAGAGAACTGCCGAAGGGGCCGAATTCTCCCTCGGAAATGACCACGGGGGTGCCGGTTTCTATAAGGCCGTACAGAGTTTCGGCATCCCGGGTGGCCAGCCGGATGCAGCCGTGGGAGGCGTGCAGCCCGATGGAGGAGGGGGTGAGGGTGCCGTGGATGCCGTAGGTGCCCCAGGGGACGTCGAGGCCCATCCAGAAGCCGCCGAAACCTTTTCCCCAGCGCGCTTTGCGGGTAATGCGGAAGGTCCCCAGCGGAGAATGGGTTTCTTCCTTTCCCACCGCGCAGCGGAAGGAGCACAGAAGCTGATTCCCGTCAAAAAGGTAGAGCATGGTGTCGTCTAAATCCACCAGGATCTGCAGGTCTTGGGAAGCGGCATTTTTTTCCTCTGCTATTGTAGCAACATTTTCCGTGTTTTTCAACGGGAAAGCAAAAATTGCCAGGCAAACGGCAAACGCAAGAAGAGCCTGAAAAACGCGGTGAATTTTTTTTCGGCGGGTCATGGGCGGTTCCGTCCTTAAATCAATATTGTGATTGTGCAAACGGTTTTATTATGATATAATAACCGAAGAACAAATGATGTGAAGCTTGGCGGTCGTTTTGCCATACGGTTCATGCCGGGCCGGGAATTTGCGGCGCTGCAGAGCGGCGGGAGGCGCGGTGCGCCGACAGCAAATTTCAAATGACGCAAAGCGAAGCTTGGCGGCTATGTTATTAATAGTTATATTCAAATTTTTCAAAATTATTATAATCACCGGTTTTATGAAACGGCCCTGTTTCGGCGGGTTTTCCTGCTTTTCATAAAAACGGGCAATTCGGATAAAACGGGGGTTTTCTTCCATGGGGTTAAAGGAAATTCTGATTACGATAGGGATTGTCGTGGCTGCGGTCGGGCTGATCATTCTGGCAGTCTGGCTCAGGGCAAGGCTTCTGGTGAAAAAAGGCGTCTATACCCGGAAAAAGGTTGCCGGGATTTTAAGCGGTTATGCCGCTCTGCGGCGGTATAAGGTCTTAAAGGACGTATCGATCCCCGTATCTTCCGGGAGTGTTTTGTGCGATTTTGTGGTGGTGGGCATTTTCGGTGTGCTGGTGGTAAACTGCCTGGAGGCAAACGGCGAGGTTTACTGCAATCTGTCGGCGGACCGCTGGGCGGTTGCGGGCAAAAAGAAAACCGTTAAGGTGGAAAACCCCATTAAACGGACTGAGAAGGGCGTTTTTGCCATGCGGGAGCATTTTTCCAGGCAGAAGCTTTATAAAATGCAGATCGATTCCATTTCCGTGTATTCGCCGAAATCCGTTCCCTGCGACGCCGGCGGGCTGCCCCTGGTTTCGCTGAAAAAGCTGAAAAGCATGCTGGAAAGGGAAAAATACCATACCGACAACGGGGTGGATATGGAGAAGGTGGCCCGCGTCCTCACGGGAGGGAGCCTCTAGGTCCCTGTGCGCTTTTTTAGGGAAAATTTTAAAGTTTCTCTTGCAATTTATTTTTAAAAATGGTATGATAGCTTGTACTGTAATGAAAGTAAGGAGGTGCGACGATGCCTAACATTAAGTCCGCGAAAAAAAGAGTGGTTGTTTCCGGCGTGAAGACCCTGCACAATAAGAATCTCGTTTCCGGTCTGAGAACGACGGTCAAGAAAGCAGAGCTGGCCATTGCCAATAACGCCGAAGATAAAGCATCTGCTGTTACTTTAGCAGTTAAGAAGATCGATCAGGCCTGCGCGAAGGGCCTTATCCATAAAAACTGTGCCGCCAGAAAAAAGTCCCAGCTTGCTCTCAAGGGTAAGCAGGCCGGTTAGTTTTCGGTTTTTTAAACAGCAAAGGAAAAGCAGCTTTTTGGCTGCTTTTTTTGTTTATGTATCTTATTTATATTGTGGGGAGGGGGATCGGTGGACCCATTTGAACTGTTATCGGTAATCAGCGGCGAATATCAGAGGATTCTCGGAAAGAATCTTTGCGGTATTTATGTGCATGGTTCTCTTGCGTTCGGCTGCTTTAGCCGGGATAGAAGTGATATTGACTTTTTGGTAGCGGTTTATAAGGAATTGACACAAGGCCAGAAAGAATCGTTGATTCTTACGCTTTTGCGCTTAAATCAGACTGCTCCGCCCAAAGGCTTTGAAATGAGCGTGGTTCTTTTTCATGACTGCCAATATTTTCATTATCCGACTTCGTTTCAGCTTCACTATTCAAATGCTCACATTAAAAAAACAGAGGAGAATCTATCTGAATACTGCCGGACAATGAATGGCACGGATTTTGATCTGGCCGCACATTTTACTGTGGTTAAAAAGGCTGGGATTGTTCTATTCGGCAAACCGATTGAAGAAGTTTTTGGAGAAGTTCCGGGAAACGCTTATTTAGCAAGTATAAAATTGGATGTTGAAGACGCGGAAAGAGACATGATAAGCAATCCTGTTTATATCACGCTGAATCTCTGCAGGGTGTTAGCCTACCTGAAAACCGGCCTTGTCCTGTCGAAGGGGGAAGGCGGCAAGTGGGCTGTAGCCTGTCTTTCAGACGAATATGCCGGTTTTGTTCGTAAAGCGCTTGACTGCTATTTAACTGACAGGGAATATATTGCTGATGGCAATATGGGGCAAAAATTCGCCCGTTATATGAAAAAAATAATCTTCACCAATTGAATACCGCACAACCCCAGCCGTGGGGCATACACTGCCCCGCGGCTGGGGTTTCTATCTGTCTGCGGTTGTCAGTAACGGTAGTCAAAGCCGTAAAACCGGCCGGATTCGGTATCCAGATAAACGGTGACGGGGCCGAGCAGACCGTCCTGCTCGGTATGAAACACCACCCGCCACACGGTCTTTCCGCCGATATCCCGGGAGATCTCCTTGATGGAATCGTAAACAGGATGACTTTCGGGCAGGGTGACGGTTTCGGCCTCGGGATCGTCATAATTTAATATGTCTTCCGTGCTTTCCACAAGGGACTGGGCGGCCTTTACCGCGTCCTCCCGGGTGAAGGGCCCTTCCGGCGCCTCGGCGGGGCAGGCGGTGACGCCGGAACCGGACGATGCCGGAAAGGCCCCGCCCCCGGCATAATCCGGCTCGCCGGAAGCGGCGGAAACGCAGGAGGAAACATAACTGACCGCGTCGTCCCAAACGGCGGCCAGCGACACGCTGAAGCCCTGAGGGGCCAGGCCGATATACACGCCGTTTATTTCGTCTACGGCTTCGATCTGCTCCCTGGTAAGGATCCCGGTGAGATGATCGTTTTCGATTTCAGTTTCAATCCCCTTTTTGGCAAGCTCCTCCTGAAGCAGGGCAAGCCCCGCCTGGGTCTGGGCGTTCAGGGCGGCGTCCAGGTTCGCGCTTGTGTCGTTATACCGCTGCTCAAGGTCTTCCGTCTGCGAGACGCTGCTGCCGGAAGAGTCCGGGGCGAGGGCCTGCAGCGGCGCGCTGACGGCACCCGCTGCGTTCTGCTCCGGAGATGCCTCTTCAGAGGAAACCTCAGTGACCGATTCGGCGACGGCGGTTTCCAGATCGGAGGCGGTATCCGTTTTGAGCGCCGCCCGCAGCTCGCTCGCGAGCTGTTCCCACTCTCCCACGGTTTTGCCCTCGTAGGTGAAGCTGTCCATTTCCTCCTGATAGAGGCTGTACAGGTTGGCGGGCTTCATGGCGACCGCAAAACCGCCGCCGTCGTTTTTGGGATCGTTCATCGCTTCGGCAAGCTCGCCGCCGATCCCTTCCAGAATGACGCAGCCGCCGGGAAGAATTCCCATGGCGCCGCTTAAAGAGGCTTCATATCCGGCGCCGTCCTCATCGGTCAGGATGCCGGCAAAGGCAAGGTCGCCGCCGGTTCCGTAAGCCACGGAAAGGGAAGCGGGATGGTTGGCGTTAAGCAGAGGATAGGCCCATACCGCCGCCGAAATCACGGCAAGGCAGGCTGCGGCTGCCGCCCCGTATCGGACGGCGGAGGGAAATCTCTTTTTCTGTTTTTCCTGTAAAACCGCGGCTTTGGTTCTGGCAAGCAGGGCGCTGTCCGGCTCCATCTGCCGCTTCATATTCTCAAAAATCGGATGTTTCATCAAAATACTCTCCTTTCAGAAAGTCTTTGGCCAGGGCTCTGGCACGGGTAAGCTGCATACGCACGGTCCCTTCGCTGCGCCTTAAGGCTTTTGCGATGTCTCTGACCGGCATATCCTCGAAATAAAAGAGAGTAAGCACCGTGCGGTATTTCACGGGAAGCCGGCTGACGGCGGAAAGCACGCCGTTTTCTTCAGGCAGCTCGAATACAGGCGTTTCCTCGGGGGAAAGCTCCTCCACGGAAACGGTTTTTTTCCTGAATCCCGAGCGGGTCAGCTTGCATGAGCAGTTGACCGTCACCCGGATCAGCCACGCCCTGAGATGCTCCTCGTCGCGGATCAGGGGGTTTTTGTAAAAAAGGCGCAGAAAAACCTCCTGAAATACATCGTCGGCGTCGGCGCGGGAGCCGGTATGGGTGAGGGCGACAGAATACACGGTGTTTTTATATTTTTCAATCATGCTGTCAATACTGTCTTTTTCAATGCAATTACAATCGTCGGTACCGGGCGATTCTAATTTCATGGCGGCGACCATCCTTTCCGGCAAAAAAACCGGGAGCTCTGCATGCCTGGCTTCGGTTTTTTCCTCCCTTTGACTATAACACCCCGCAGAAGGAAAAAAAGCAACGGATTATAAAAATTTTTCGATCATGTTTGATAGTGAGGGTTTCCCTTATTATAGCATAAAACCAGCACAAAGACTGAAATTTGCGGCGCTGCTTCAGCGGCAGGAAGGCCTGCGTCTATCAGCCTGTTTTTCAGCCGCAATTTCTATTAGAATAGATAGACGGATGGTTTCCTTCTTATCCGGAATGCTGCAGGGGCAGGCTCGTATGCGTATGTAAATTTATTGCGAATCCCCTTTGCAAGAGAGGAAAAATGTGCTAAGATAGAAATAAAGGAATGGAGAGTAATTTTGTATATGAAGAAAATCGGGATTATCGGCGCCATGACTCTGGAGGTCACGACGCTGCAGGAGCATTTAAAGGACAAGGCCGAGCGCCGTTTTGCAGGGATGTCCTTCTGGGAAGGGAGCTTCGGGAATCTGTCCGTCGTGGTGGCGGAGTGCGGTATCGGCAAGGTGAACGCCGCGGTCTGCGCCCAGCTGATGATCGATCAGTTCGCCGTGGAGGCTGTCGTCAACACCGGCATTGCGGGGAATATGAACCCGGCTCTTTCCATCTGCGACATGGTGCTGTCGGAAACGGTCGTGTATCACGACAAGGATCTGGACATGATGAAGCGGTATTTCCCTTTCTGCGACCGCTTTTCCGGAGACAAAGCTCTGCTTTCCTTAGCGGAGCGGGCCTATGAAGCCCTGGCTCCCGATTTTCGGTGTATCCGCGGCACGGTGGCCACCGGCGAACAGTTTATCGCCGGCAAAGCCGTGAAGGAAGACATTGCCTCCCGCCTGCATCCCGACTGCGTGGAGATGGAGGGCGGCGCCATCGGCCATACGGCCCACATCAACGGCGTACCCTTTGTCGTTATCCGCAGCATTTCCGACAATGCCGACGACGGGGCCGGGATGAGCTTTGAAAACTTTATGCATAAGGCCGCGGGGAATTCCGCCGCCCTGGTTCTGAAAATGCTCGAACTTTTGGATTAAAAGGAGAAGCGGGCGTTTTTGAGCAAAACAAAAGCGCCGCGAAAAATTTTTTTCACGGCGCTTTTCTGCATCAAAGCCGGTGTTATTCAAACAGTTTCAGCTCAAAGCCCTTCTCCCGGAAGCTGTCGATGACGTCGCCTAATATCTCGGCGTTGGTTTTGGATACCGCGTGCAGCAGGTAAATAGCCCCGTTGTGGGCGTTTTGCGTTACCTTGTCAAAGGCTGTGGCGGTGTCGAACTGGTTATTTACGTCCCAATCCTGATAAGCATAGCTCCAGAAAACCGACTTGTAGCCAAGCTGCTGGGCCAGCGCCAGCGTCCGTTCGCTGAACTCGCCCATGGGGAACCGGAACAGCGTCATTTTATAATCGTAGTTTTCCAGCATATAGTTGTGCAGACCCTGCAGGTCGTCCAGCGCGTCGGAAAGCTCCATGGTGGGGAAGGAAAGATGCTTGGTGCTGTGGCTGCCCACGGTATGCCCCTCGTCGATCATCCGCTGCACCAGCTCCGGCTGGCTCTTTATATACGGCATGGTGCAAAAAAACACCGCCGGCACGTTCTTTTCCTTTAAGGTGTCCAGAATGGACGCGGTATAGCCGTTTTCATAGCCCTCGTCGAAGGTCAGGCAGATGACCGGGTCGTCGCCCGCGATAAAATACGCGTCGTAGCTTCCGTACTTTTCCTGATAGGAAATCGAACCGACAGGCTGGTTCAGGTCGTTTTTCTGAACGCCCTGGCCCCATCCCTGCTTTGTATTATCCAGATTCTGAATCTCGGTTAAGTCCACATGGATGTTGGTTTCCTCCCCTGAAACCGGGGAAAGAGTGTCCTTATCCGATTCCTCCGGCAGCCCGGAAGAAACCGTGTCCGGCACGGAGTCAGGCAAGGACGAGATGATCGGCGGGGCGGAAATGTCCCCTAAGTCGAGCTGGGAAGCGGACGGCGTGGACGAAGGGGAAGAAGCCTCCGAATCCGACTTGCAGGCTGTAAAAGCCAGCGTCAGCAGGGCAAGAATAAGAATAAATGAGAGTTTCCGTTTCAAAATATCAAAACCTTTCGTCAGAAGTCCTTTTTTCAGTGGCCTGCGCCGCCCTTTAAACGGTCAGAAAGCGACAGCCTGCAAGCCGCCGCTTTCTATGAAACCAGATTATCCGGCCTTGCTGGAAGCGGCCGATTCCACCTTGGATGTTCCGCTGTCGACGTCGGAAGCAATCTCAGATGCTTTGCTTTCGGTCTGCGACACCACCTTGGAAGTTTCGCTCTTGGTTCCGGATACCATACTGCTTACCTTGTCGGACGTCGCCTTACAGGCCGTAAGGGAAAGCGCCATTGCCAAAGCAAGAAAGACACCGGCAAATCGTACCTTTTTCATTTTTATATCCCTCCGATTATTTTTTAATAAGTGCATTCCATTACAAAATGCAGTATTAGTATCGGCAGGGATTCGAAAAATATAGCAAAATAAAATTGCCAATTCATTATGGGTGATTTTTTAATTTTTATTCACTTTCTTTGCCAAAATCAAAAAATCGGCAAATTTCAAATGCTTTAAATCAGCAGCCGGGCCAAAAATTTACGCTGCCCCAAGGCGGCGCAAGGCGCGGTGCGCAGGGAGAAAATTTATGACAACTTCAAACCAAAGGTTTAAAGTTTGCCGTCGCCGCGGGCGGGTCATAAAAATAAAGGATAATAACGGTCTTACCGTTATTATATCATTTTTTTCGACAAATATAAAAGAAAAATTTATGACAATTACAGCATAAAAAAATCAAATGCTTTCAAAATAAGCTTACGGCAAATCCGTACAGGATTGAGAGATGCGAATCATTCTCATTCTTATCTGGAAATGCGGTAAGGGCTTCAAAATATATTGAACAGGAGTGATCATGATGTATGCAAACAGCAAAATCAGCAAGGTAACCGCCCGGCAGATCTTCGACAGCCGGGGAAATCCCACCGTGGAGGCCGAAGTGGAGCTAATCGGCGGCGCAAAGGGCACGGCCTCGGTGCCGTCCGGCGCGTCCACCGGCATTTATGAGGCCCACGAGCTCCGGGACGGCGATAAATCCCGGTATCTGGGCAAGGGGGTAAGCAGGGCAGTCGAAAACGTCAACGGCGCCATCGCCGGCGCGGTGACCGGACTTTGCGCTTTCGAGCAGCAGGAAATCGACCGGGTGATGCTGGAGCTGGACGGCACGCCCAATAAGAAAAACCTTGGCGCAAACGCCATCCTGGCGGTTTCCATGGCCGCGGCCAAGGCGGCGGCCGGCTATCTGGACATCCCCCTGTACCGGTATCTGGGCGGCGCTCTGGCGAACACGCTCCCGGTTCCCATGATGAATATTTTAAACGGGGGAGCGCATGCCGCCAACAACGTGGACGTGCAGGAGTTTATGGTGATGCCCGTGGGCGCGCCCTGCTTTTCCGAGGGGATGCGCTGGTGCGTGGAGATCTTCCATTCCCTCGGCAGAATCCTGAAAAGCCGCGGCCTTTCCACTTCCGTGGGGGATGAGGGCGGCTACGCTCCCAATCTGGAAAGCGATGAAAAGGCCATCCAGGTGATTCTGGAAGCGGTAGAAGCTGCAGGGTACCGTCCCGGAGACGAAGTCAGAATTGCGTTGGACGCCGCGTCTTCCGAGTGGTTTGACAACGGCGGCTATCTGATGCCCAAAAGCGGTCAGAAGTTTACCAGAGGCGATCTTGTCAAGCACTGGGAGGCCCTTTGCTCCAGGTATCCCATCATTTCCATTGAGGACGGGCTGGCCGAGGAGGATTTCGAGGGTTTTGCCGAGCTGACAAAAGCGCTGGGAAGCAAGGTGCAGCTGGTCGGGGACGACCTGTTTGTCACCAACGCGGCAAGGCTGCAGAAGGGCATCGACATGGGGGCCGCCAACGCCATTCTGGTGAAGGTAAACCAGATCGGTTCCTTAAGCGAAACCTTTGACGCCATCCGCCTGGCCCAGAAGAACCAATACGGCTGCATCATTTCCCACCGCAGCGGCGAAACCGAGGACACCACCATCGCCGATATTGCCGTGGCGGTCGGTTCCGGCCAGATCAAGACCGGCGCGCCGTCGAGAACCGAGCGGGTCGCCAAGTACAACCGCCTGCTGAAGATCGAGCAGGAGCTGGGGAAATCCGCGGTGTATCCGGGCATAAAAGCGTTTATGCTGTAACAGGCCAAAACGTCTGAACCATTTGGATTTTGCTGTTGTCAGGGGCGCATAGTCCCGCTTCGGGGGCCATTTGGGGCCATTTAAAATTTACTGTCAGGCATAGCCCTTCCTGCCGCTGAAGCGGCAACGCAGATTTCCGGCTCGGTTCATAACCCGGGATCCTTCGCGGCACCGTAAATTTCCCGGTTGATTCCGGTTTTATACCACATAATCTGTCGGAAGCGATTCTTCGCTTCCGACGGGTTTCTCTAAATATAGACGCTTTTTTACAGAGAAATGAACAAAAAAACAACAAAATTTTATTTATACAAAAACCCAGCGGCTTCTTTGTGTAAAATCATAATTTTTGTTGCAACGTTTTGACATAAACTGTTTTTTGTGCTACTATTCTTATATTGCGTAGTATGATGCGCCTTGCGGCGTTAAGATTTTTCTCTACCGCGTTGAAAGGGTTGGTTGCTATGGCTATATTAACAAGAATGCAGGTTCTTTATGACTCCAAGATCGGAACCGCACAGGAACTCGCACAGCAGATCGGCAAGTACTTTAAATGTAAGTGCGATCAGGTTCCGCCCGCTTATCCCTGTGAAAACCAGAAAATCATTGTGATTGTTTTTGAGGGCTATGCCAAAATGACGAAGCCTCTGTATGATTTCTGCAGAAGCCTTTCCACCAAAAGATCCCAGACAGCCTGCCTGGTGGCGGTTTCCAACGGGGACGCCGATTTTGGGGAAGTGAAATCCGTGGTTGAGGGCGCCGGGCTCAAGGTTGTCGCCACCAAGGATATTGTGGCGAAAAAAGGGATGATCGGCAAGCCGAAGCTGACCGATGCCGATATTCAGGCGGCAATCAGCTTTGTCGACGCTACCACCGATAAGCTGATTTCTTAGTTTTTTGATTTGTTTTCGGCAGGCTTTTTTCAGTGCGCGCTTTTTCTCCTGTTTTTGTTGAAACAGGGCGGACAGGTATACCGGCCTCCTTCCGGTTTCCGGCGGGGGGTTTTTTCTTTTTCCGGCTGTCCGCGGTCATAGAAGTCCCGGTTTTCTTCATATACTGTAAAAACGATGCTTTTTAAAGGCTGAAGCCTGAAAAAGTACTTTTTCAGGCCGGTATGTGAAGGAGGCTGTCACGATGGAAACGCCCAATAATATACAGAACTTTGCCAGGCTGATGCTCCAGAACCGTCCCTTTGCGGCGGCAAGGCTGAAAGCAGGCCCGCTTACCCCCCGTATCCAGGGAACGGTAAAATTCTATCCCGCCTATTCCGGCACCCTGGTGACCGCCGAGGTGGTCGGCCTGCCCAATTACGACCAGCCCGGGCCGTCGGCTCCCTTTGCCTTTCATATCCACGAGGGGTCCAGCTGCGAAACGGGAGACTACAATAATCCTTTTACGGCGGCGGGAGGGCATTATAATCCCCACGGGCTGGAGCATCCTTTCCATGCGGGGGATATGCCGGTGCTGTTTTCCAACAAGGGGTACGCTTTCCTTGCCTTTTACACCGACCGCTTTATCCCCCGGGAGGTGCTGGGCCGCACGGTCATCATCCACGAAAAGCCCGACGATTTTACCACCCAGCCCGCGGGAAACGCCGGCAAGCGCATCGCCTGCGGCGTGATCCAACCCTATTCCTCGGTGCAGAATCCGGCGGTCCCTTTCTCAGGATAAGCAAGACAGGCCGGTTTCCTCCTGTAACGGACAAAGGGCGGAGATTCGTTTTTCGCCGCCCTTTGTCTTGGAGCAACCGCTTTTATATGGAAATATTTCCTTATAATTACAAAAAGTCTAAAACCTCTTGACAAAAGCAAAATTTTTGCATATAATATGAGCATATCCATGTATTAAAATGATTTCAGAATCGCATATTTCTTAAGATCATTTTTAGGTAAATGGTTTTAGGAAATATGCGTTTTTTAAAAAAGAAAGCATTTTAAATTTTATTTGCTAGGAGGTATCTTTTTATGAATAAAGGTACAGTAAAATGGTTCAATGCAGAAAAAGGTTTTGGCTTTATCACTAACGCAGACGGTTCCGGCGATGTGTTCGTTCACTTCTCCGCTATTGTTTCCGACGGCTTCAAGTCCCTAAACGAGGGCCAGGAAGTAACCTTTGACGTAGAACCCGATCCCAAGAACAGCGGCCGTTTAAGAGCTGCCAACGTTCGTCCTGCATAAGATTATCTTAAAGCAGAAAAAACAGCCGGGAGTTTTCCCGGCTGTTTTTTTAAGCTTTGCCTTTACTTGCTTTTTTGGGGGGGGGGTTGTGCTACGCTTAAATTGTAAAGGGGGCGGAGCGGATGAAAAAAGCGGTTGCGGGGATACTGGCGGTCATGCTTTGCGTCGGGCTGCTTTCCGGCTGCCGGAAAACCGGCGGGGATTTAAAAGCGGGAGTCTATCTGTACGGGGACTCCGGCGAGGCCGCAGCGCCCTGCGTACAGCTCAAGGAAAACGGCGGGTTTCTTTTCTTTTACTCCATGCTGAGCAGCTATATTGCCCGGGGAACTTATCAGGCGCAGGACGGGACGCTGACCCTTTCCGCCGAGAATAATGACCGGGAATATCTTTTTGAGATAAAGGACGGCGCGCTGGTGTTTGACAAAGAGAACTCGTCCGATGTGACGCTGGGAGGCAAGGAAACGGTGCCGGACGGCGCGAAGTTTACGTTCACCGAGGTTACTGTTTCAGACGAATAATAAAAACGATCGAATAACGAATCAAAACAGGCCGGTTTCAAGATTGAGACCGGCCTGTTTTTTATTTTATAAAAAATGCAAAGCATACTTGACAAATTATGCAAAGCAAGCTATACTAAAAATGCAAAGTAAACTTAGCATATCGGGGGGATGCTTTTGAAAACGAGAATCCAGGAACTGCGAAAAAAGCGGAAAATATCCCAGGAGGAGCTGGCGCTGGCCGTAGGGGTGACAAGGCAGACCATTACGTCGCTGGAGTGCGGAAAATACACCGCTTCCCTGGTGCTGGCCTATAAAATCGCGAAGTATTTCGGCGCCGCCATAGAAGACATTTTTGATTTTTCAGATGTGGAGGAGTTTTAGTATGGAAAATTTGAACACAGAGAACTTTAGGGCAAAGGTAAAAAAGCGGCTGGGAATGGCGGCGGCATATAACGCAGTCTTTCTGATACTGATTTCCGTGGGAAAGCTGTTGGAAAAGAACAGCAATGTGCCTGATTTTGCACTGGGCTTTTCCACAGGAGTGATTATCGGCATTCAGGCGGTCATGCTTTTTTACATGGGTAAATATATGCGCGCTTTGAAGGATGAGAATAAGCTGAAGGCTCTTTGCATTGAGGAAAACGACGAGCGGGCAAAATATATTGCCTCAAAAGTAGCGGGGACGGGTTTTCTTGCTATTATGGGAGGCGTGGCGCTGGGAACAGTGGTGGCAAGCTTTTTGAATTTTACCGTCTTTCTCACGCTGCTGGGTACACTGCTGTTTATCTCTCTGATCGTGTTGCCCCTGAAGGCTTATTATAACAGGAAGATATAAAAAACAGACCGGATTTCGTTTAGAAATCCGGTCTGTTTTTTTGGGGTGCTGAGGAGAATTTTCAGGCATAAGACAAAACTATAAAAACCAGTTGTGCAGCGTGATGGAAGGCTTTTCGAACAGGCGGGAAAAGGGCTTCTCTCCTCTGTTCTGAGTAAGCAGCCGTTTAAACGAGCGCACATCCTCTTTTCCCGCGCAGCCCGAGGCATACAGCATAAGCAGATAGGCGCCGAGGCTTAGCAGAATCTGCGGAATCAGCGCCCAGAAGCCCGAAATTTCGCGGATTCCCGGCAGACGCCACACAAGGGAAATCAGCGTGACCGAAAACGCGCAGGAAAGAATGGGACCGAAAATCCATTTCACCAGCCGGATGCGCACAAGGCTTACCTTGATGAGCTTCATCAGGCTTAAGGCGACGTTGACAAGCGACCCGGCAAACAGCACGATGATATAGCCGGAAACGCCCATTTTGGGAACCAGGAAAAAAATAAGGACAACCCGCAGGGCTGTATCAATGGTGTTGTACTTCAAAGAATTGACCTGTTGATCCAGCCCCTTGAGCAGGCTGTCTACCACGGTGTCCAGAAACAGCAGGGGGACTAAGGGGGAAAGAACCCGCATCAGCAATCCGGCTTCGCGGCTTTGGTACAGAGTTTCGCCCAGGGAAAAGGAAAACGCGTAAAAAAAGCCCGATGTAATAAAGGAAAACAGCAAAGTAACCCGCAGAGCCCGGGCCGTT
>ENA-UOOK01003821-UOOK01003821.1-fermentation-metagenome-genome-assembly--contig:-NODE-3821-length-16735-cov-11.660731_pt1 | contig 16735 bp, 11 predicted proteins | sample MGYA00245777_ERZ724023 | MGnify/ENA primary metagenome ERZ724023 (study PRJEB28704, sample SAMN03018312) | fermentation metagenome | biome: anthropogenic terrestrial biome; feature: soil...
ATAATTGTACTAAATTGGTTACAGAAAATCATTACGATAGTACACAGTGCAAGTATAAGTAGCATTGGAACCAATGCAGTTTTCACAAAACCCTTGTAATAATCACCCTCGTACTTTAATTCCATTACTGCGGCTCTTCCTACGACTGCAGTAGGAGGTAAGCAGTCTCCTAATGGAAGCATTACTGCCCATGTAGATAGAGCAATTACTGGATTATAGCCCAACATATTGAAAAGCATTATGAGTGGAACACCAAATAGTGGTGCAACAGCATATTGCAATACACCTTCTGCAACAGGTAAAATAAGCCACAAAGTACCAAAAAGTACACCGATTGGCAGTGTAACAACTGCTAGTGAAAGTAATCCTCGTGCTCCTGTAAGAGTCATGATTTGATTTAAAATACCTACCATCACCATGATTCCCACAAGACCTTTTAAATTGGATACGGTTAAGGTTGCTACATCAAATACGTTAATTCTTTTTGGACTGACAATTATAACTGAACCAGCAGAAATCATGAAAATCAAAGGTAAGCCGATAACAGGGAAATTGGATGGCCAAATCCTGCTTGCCAATACCAGACTTATCAGAACTAAAAAAGGCAGTATAACACGAAATCCATTCCATCCCTCAGGTACTTTTGGAAGTTTTTCAAGGGCTTCTTCCCAATCTACTGGTTTTCCACTACCAGCTAAATAAAATGTAGCAAAGAGTGCACCAGTAATGGAAAGGAAAGCCAAAGGAATACCAAAGCCAACAAAGGGCATGTTAGCACCTGCAGCAGCCATCATCGCCCAGAGATTAATAGGTGGGCAAGCCGCACTCATAGCTGCAAGAATGAAAATCAATGCAACCTTTCGGTCTTCTGAAACACCCATTGCTGTCAATACTGCACCTACAAGTCCACCAACTGTTAGAACTGTTGTGGCACCAGAGCCAGTAATAGCTCCTGGGATAAGCATTACAAATGTCAATAACAGTAGGCATATGATACGATGGGCAAAGAATGATTTAACAATTTTTCTAACAATATATGCAACACCACCAGATTCTCTATATAGAGTCATAAAGAAGGTGGCAGTAAGAAAAACTAAGCAAACATCAAAATAAGTGACTGTACCTTCACCTATGTGACGAATCAATTCAAGAAATGTAAGCTGAGAACGAGGGTCTACGCCCTTTGGCAATATAACATGTACCAGAATTGCTGCCAAAGTTGCAACAAGCATAGAGATTTCAGTAGACAACTTTCTTTTTTTTGCTATGCCAAATACAACTGCAATGGAGATCAATACTAGCAAAGAATGTTGTAACATTGTCATTTTTATACATCCTTTCTTTTATCTATCTTTTATCTATATGAAACTATGTTACTTAAAAAATTCAGGACTAATTAAGAACAGAAGAAATTGCAAGTGAATTTTCAACCTTTAAAAGTTTCTTATTGTTGTCCTGAGCATAGTTTGTAAAGAAATCGTCGCTATCACTTTCTTCAATGACAAGTATCACATCAGCCAACTCCATAATTGCGTCAATGGAAGCAGCATCAGAGCTATCTGTACGACGAGCCATACCTTCTACATGAGCTCCTACTATTGTAAGTCCGGATTCCTTAGCTGTTTTTATAAGAGCAACACATCTTTCAATCTCAGCGTCAACATCTGTACCAGCAGCACCCATACCTTTCATGCTGGTGCCTGTAGTGACGATTAGAGTCTTATATTCATCAGCTTTAAAATTTTCGGAAGTCAAAGTATTGTCATTAGAGGAAGATAGGCCTGCTTGGGTAGCAACCATATTTACCATTACAGCTCCAGGGCTTTGACCACATGAAGTGACAATATAAGGACCCTCCAAAGTAATATCACCTTCTGATTCTTCAGGCGAAGATTCTTCCGTTGTAGGTTCCTGGACAGGCTCTTCTGTTACAGGCTCTTGGGTTGTAGGTTCTTCTGTTTCGGGATTATCAATAGATGTGATTTCTGAAGTCTCATTGACATTTTTGCTGCATGCTGTCATCATAGACATCATCATAGCAAGTATAATTAGTGCAATTATAGAAATATTTAGCTTTTTCATTTCAGATCATCTCCTTAATTAATGGTATACATTGTAACGGCTTGTCATAGATTGGAGACAAGCCGTTATTGGTTTATTGCTATATCTCTAATGTTTAATTTGCGGTGTAGGTTTATTTACGTTTTTTATTATATATAAACCATACTGCTAATCCAGCAACGATAATTACAATTATGATAATAGATGTACTATTGTTATTTTGGGTATCATTTTCTTCCTGCTGAGGCTGAACTGGGATTTCTGCAGGTTCTTCTGGAGGCTCTACTGTTTCTTCCTCTTCACCTTGAGTCATGGCAAAGTCTTTTACACTTGTTCCTGCATAGTCTACAGCCTCAAGATATTCCTTAGGATATCCCAAGGTAGCAGAAGAGCCATTTTCATCAATTGACATACCGTCATAGTATTTGCCTACAAGATGCCAAGCAAATTCCCACCAACCATTTTCAACGGTGTTCATAGCATCATTGGTATACCTAGTAAGATAATTAACAGAATCAGATGGATTTTTGTTGAATAGTTCAACAGCTTCAGCTTCTACCTTACTTTGATCTGCAAAAAATACGTCTTCATAGCTAGCTTTCTTTTCACGTATCTCTTCATACATTGCATCCCAACGGAGTCCTGCCCAATTGTTTACAAAATTGAATGCCCACCATGCACTATCTGGGTCAAATTTATGCCTAAGACCAGTAGACCAAGATTTTGGAACTTCAGTAGTGCCACAGTAAAGAGGAACATATACGGTTGTATCAGGAGAATCTTGCCCAAACCATAGTAAACCACCTACAGGATCAGGCAGCCAATTACGGCTTTGAGATACAAAACTATAGGAGCATCTATATAATGCTATTGAACGTTCCCAATCATGACTGTTTTCAATAGTCTCTTCTGGTTTTTGATCTCTCTTTACACCCCAACGGGTTGGATTACCAAAAGGTCCTGCTGCAAGGTCAGTAGTCAAATCATAAGGAGTTCCTTCATAGTGATCACTGTAAATATTCATTAAATCCTTTACCTCAAGCTTTTTATCAGGCTTAATTGTAAATTGATAATGCTCATATCTATCAAGAACAGGAAATTCTTGTGACGGAGCCATTAGACTAAAAGCTCTCCACTCACGGCGGCTGGCATAGAAAGGATATCCATATGGCTCAGGATTAAAAATCTTAGCGAAGTGGAAGTCTTCACCTTCTGTCCACCATCCCATTTCCTTTGGAATTTTTGTAAGATCTGTGGAATACATGAAGTTTTCCTTATCATCAAAATCAATTACACCAATACGTGCCCGGTTGGCACCTACAAATGCTTCATCATCTGGAATTCTTTGAGCAGCCCAATGAGCTCCTGGAGTTCCATTTCCAGGTTCCCATAACATTCCGCCGCCACAAACTTCGAAAACCCAAGCTTCATTTTCGTCACCAACAATAAGTGTTTCACCGCCATCACAATATCCATACTCTTCTGCTAAAGCACCCATGACTTCAATAGCTTCCCGTGCAGTTGCGGCTCGCTGTAGACCAAGTTGTTCAAGGTTTGCAATAACAAATAATCCTTGTGGGTTGCTTACTTCTTCTCTTCCTGACCAAGTAAATTCAGCCATCATTACCTGTTTATCATTCATGAATGGATATCCAATGTTAAAATAAGTATATGTTTCACTAGCTTGAGGAATTTCTCCTACTTTTTCAGGAACTCTGTCAGGTCTAGTATCATTACATGGATCTCGATAGATATCCACCATTTCACCACTACTGTGTTTCCCACCTTCAACGATTTGGATACGGTGATCATACCATCCATCACAGGTATGTGTAATCATGACTGAACCATCTGCAGATGCATCCTTACCTACACCCATAGAAGTACATGCATAGGCTGAAGTAGCTGTTGACAAAAAGACTAGAACTGTCAAGAACATAACCATACATTTTTTAAAACGTTTCATTTCAAATTCCCTCCTTAATTAATAGTTTTTTTAGCCAATAACAAAAATTGAATCTTCCTTCTTGTCCACATATTTAATAAACCTTTGTTACATCTTTAACCTATTTTAGTGTCGATTGCCTCATGGAAAAATTATAAAAAATTCATATTGCTATGAATTTGTCTTTTAGAATTTTTTATCTAGTATAAATAATATGTTATTGTTTTTTAACTAGAACTATTGAAGGAACATAACTTTGTTTAAAAAATAATGCCAATCGTTTAGTTACGATTGGCATTATTTTTGTATGTTTTATGATTTATCACTTTTTTTATCAATAAAAAAGTTATCTATCAAGGTTTCGGCTAACTTTTTTTGCATAGATGCTTGAATAATTAAGAAAAAGATTATTGAATAAATCATTAGATGATTAGACTCGTCCTCATGGCTAGAGATTTGTGTTTCTAACTCATCTACTTTTTTAAGGATTTCTTTTGGAAACTCATTATATTCTTTAAGTTGAATTTCTAAAAAGTTTTTATACAATGTTTCTACATCATCATTTTCAGAAATAGGGGATAATAAAGAATGTATATCTCCCATAGATAAAGTTTGCTTCATATGGTAGGTAAGAATCAACAACATCATATGCTCTTTGGAATACTTTTTCTTTTTAGGAGAAGGAATAATCTCATTTTTTGTATAGTTGTTGATCATGGTTTTCGTTAGAATTTTATCTTCTTCTGTTCGCTTGAATTTTTCAAGTTTATCCTCCATAAAGGTAGTTACCTGATCCATATATAAATCTATATCAGGAATTTCAGAAATATCAATGGTTTTCAAATTTAAACTTTCATCAATTAAATTTAACAAATGTTCTTTATTAAACTTCAAATTTATCACCTCAAGCTTATTATATGGTATTCAATACTACTTATCAATATAATAATAAAAAGGAATATAAAAAAGTGAAATATCTTGATTTTTTTATAAAGAGAGTATATAGTTATGTATACAGTTAAATATAGTATTAAAAACTATATATAGACATATAAATAACAGAAGGAGTGATTGGATGGATTGCAAGATTAAAGATCCCTTTAGTGCATTATCACATTTAGTAGGAGCTATTTTATCTGTAGTAGGAACAATAATTTTAATTTATGATAGTATCCATAGAGCTACAATATGGCATACTGTTTCTTTTATAATATATGGTATTAGCCTTATTTCTCTATATACTGCTAGTACTATATATCACTGGCTTCCACTATCAGATGAAGATGGTTTAATCTATAGGAAGATAGATCATATGATGATATATGTATTAATTGCAGGTACATATACACCTATTTGTTTAACTTCCCTTCGAGGACCTTGGGGCTGGAGTTTACTTATTAGTATTTGGGGTCTTGCCATTGGAGGAATTGTTTTAAAATCAATTTCTATGAATATACCTAGATGGGTATCTACAGCTATTTATATTATTATGGGTTGGCTTGTAATAATTGCTTTTTACCCTCTTAAGCGAGTAATACCATTAGCAGGTCTTGGTTGGCTGATTGGAGGAGGGGTTTTTTATACAGTTGGTGCAATTATTTATGCTAAAAAATGGCCTAAATTTACCTGCAAATGGTTTGGATTTCATGAATTGTTCCATTTGTTTGTAATGGCAGGTAGTGCCTGTCATTTTTGGGTGATGTATCGATATGTATTAAATATTATGATAGAATGAGAAAATTATGATAAATTATTTTATTACTATTGTATGATTAATGCTCATATAATTTAATATTGAGATAACATATTACGATAAAAGATTCTTTTGAAATGTGGTGGAAAACAATGAAAAAGATTGCTATTGTAAGTTATACTGAGCATGCAGCAAAAATTCATAAAGAAACACTAATTGAAATGTTTAAGGATGAAGCTGATATAGATATTGTGTCATTGGAGAATCACCCTATATCTAGAAAAGTTAGTGCTGATACAGCGATTTTAGTGGCGCCTGAATTAGTTAATTTTGCATTAGAAGTATTAAGTCCTAATTCCAAGATGGTATTAGCAAAATATACATTGCCAAAAGATGTATTTGAAAAGATACGAAAGAAATCGTTTAGTAAATCTATTAGTGTAGTATGTGAAGATTTAAAAATTGCCTACATAAGGAAGCAATTGCTAGTAAGTTTGGGTATACCAGAAAAATCCATTAATTTATGGTGTCCAGGATTGAAAAAAGAATATCTAAATACTGTAATTGTTTTATTTGGTGATGTTTATATTCCCTATGATATGGAAGACAGGGACATTATTAAGGTAAAAGGACGATTATTTAGTATCAATACAATAATTGAAGTTGCGGTAAGTCTCCATAAAGAGGAATTAATCGGCAAGGATTCATTTAAAAGATATTTTCGAAACATATGTACTGATTATTACAGGTATGAAAATGAATTTACACTAAGTCTTTATCATTCATTAATTGGCGATGAAAATATAAAAATGGGTATACTTGCTTTTGCTCCGGATTATACCATTTTTTATAGCGACTCCTTCATTGAAAATATAACGAATAAAACTTCTAAAGAATTAGTAGGTCATAAAGTTTATGATATCTTTGGCTTTTATAAAAACATGTTCAAAATAGGTGAAGATATAATAAAGATTAAGGACAAATTGATTAAGTATTCAAATAAAACCTATGTTATGAATCAAAGTGTTTTGAAATTACATAATAAAACCTTTGGTTATATAATACTATCTGACTATTGGGAGGATGTTGACAAACAAAATAATCTTAGAAAACAGGCTATAAGTAAAAACTATATTGCTAAATATACCTTCAAGGATATTGTTGGTAATAGCTCAAAGATTATTCAATGCAAAGAAGTTGGAAGAAAAATGGCCAAGTCTAATGCAAATGTATTAATTACAGGGCCAACAGGAGTAGGAAAAGAATTATTTGCACAATCAATACATAATGAATCCAAGCGACGTAATCAACCTTTCATAGCCTTAAATTGTGGAGCTATTGTAGATACTCTATTAGAAAGTGAACTTTTTGGATACGAAAAGGGTGCGTTTACTGGAGCAAATAAAGAAGGTAAGCAAGGTATGTTTGAATTAGCTCACAGAGGAACACTTTTCTTAGATGAGATTGGAGAACTGCCTTTGCACTTACAATCTAAGCTATTACGGGTATTACAGGAAAAGGAAATAGTTAGGGTCGGTGGAGATAGAGTAATTCCTATAGATGTCAGGATCATATCTGCCACTAATAAGGACTTATTAGAGATGGTAAGTGATAGAGAGTTTCGAATGGACTTATATTATAGACTCAATGTTTTACCATTAAGTATACCCCCATTGTCTGAAAGAAAAGAAGATATAAAGTTGTTATTTAATATGTTCCTAAATGATTTAGGAATTGATGATTATGAGCTTTCACAATTAGCGGAGGGCTATATATTAAGCTATAATTATCCGGGAAATATACGTGAATTACAAAACTGTGTGGAATATATAGTAAGCCTTGGAGCTAAATATGTAGAAGTCGATGATTTACCAAATTATATAATACAAAATAATCAATCAGCAGGTATATATAAAGATGTAATTAGTCTGTTTAAAGAAGATTGCTCTAATGATTTTATTAATCAAAAATTTAAAGTATTAACAGCGGTTAACGAAATTAACGGTCTTGGGTTAAATGCTGGAAGAAGGAGTATTAGATCATATTTTAATGAAACAAACATAATGCTATCTGAATATCAAATAAGAAGAACTTTAACAGAATTAGAAAAAGATGACTTTATAACGATTGGTAAAGGACGAGCTGGAATAAAAATAACTCCTGTTGGTAAAAAGGTTTTAAAAGACTATCCTAGTTTATAATCCCATTCATCCCATTACACCCCATTATATCCATTAATGGGGTGTAATTTTGACTTATTTATATAATTTAATGTATTTGTTCCCTAAAATAGATGATTATTGGTGTATATAAAATTTGGCATGAGTATTGCAATTAATAATGTTGAAACAAAATAATAAATGAAGGGAATGAGAAATATGGTAGAAAAAAGCAAAAAAGTCAATGAGCCAGCTATGAAACAGACGAAACTTACATTTCTTGAGTGCTATTCGACTTCTATGGGGATGATTATCGGAGCAGGTATCATTACATCTACTGGTATTTGCATTGGACTTACCGGTACAGGGGTTTGGCTAGGTTTTTTGCTTGCAGGTATTTCTTTATTGATTGTTTATGCTCCAGGTATTATCGGGGGATCAGTAGTACCAAAAACAAGTGCCAATTATTTTATGGCATCCTGTATTAGCAAAAAAATGGGTGGCTTTTATATTATGATTTCATTTTTAGCTTTTCTTAATATTGCTTTTATGGGGATATCTTTTGGTCAGTATATGATGTCAATTCTTGATGTAGGCAATTTAAAAATGTGGTCTCTTCTTTGTTTGACGATCTTTTATTTGGCAAATTTTTTAGAACAAAAAATAGTGGCAAAGATACAGGCAGGTATGACATTTTTATTAATTGCAGCATGGATATCTTTTATAGTACTAGGTATTCCTAAGGTTAATTTTGAGGTATTTAGTTTAAAAACAACATTTGCAAATGGTATAGAAGGAATGGCTGAAACAGTTGCTACTTTGCTATTCGCCATGGGTGGAGGTCTTTGGCTTGTAGATGCAGGCGGAAGAATAGAAAACCCCAAGAAAAATGTTGTTTTCGGAAACTTAGTTACAGTTGGAACAGCTATTGTACTCTTTGGGATTATTTCTATTGTATCTGTAGGAGTTTTACCATTATCTGAGGTAGTTGATCAACCTCTTACTCTTGTAGCAGAAGCTATTTATCCTGGTAACACATATATATTGTTTGTAATCGGTGGGGCGTTGTTAGCACTTTCAACTACAATCAATGCACGTTATTTAGATTCGGGAAACAAGCTTATAAGATGTGCACAGGAGGGATGGTTTCCTGAGAAATTTGCAAAGAGAAATAAAAATGCAGTACCGTATATTTTTATGACTATAGTTTATTTAATATCTACTCTTCCTATTATATTTGGAATGAATATTGCCAGCTTATCTAGATTAGCTGCTGCGACTGTTGGTATTGTAGCAATTTTACCTAATATAGGGTTTATATATCTGATTAAAAAGTATCCTGAGGAGTGGAAGGCATCTAGGTGGCATATGTCTAAACCTGTTTTAATACTTCTTTATATAATTTCCACATTGTTACTTATAATTTTAACCTATAGAAATTTGAGGGTCTTGAGTCCTGTATTATGGGTAGTGCTTATTTCTTATATTATCATAAGTTATCTTTATGCATCCTATAGAGAAAAGTATGTAGTGGAACTTAAAGAAGATAAGTAATGTTTATTAAAAAGTTACTTATATGATTTTGTATGTAAGCAAGCTGTATAGTCAACAACTTGCTAAAAATAAAAAATAGGAGGTCTATAAATGTATAATTTTTTAGAAACTAGGAATCAGAAACAATTCCAGGAAAAACTTCAAAAGAAAATGGAAGAACAAAAAATCGATGCATTGCTGTTGACAACGTCTGAAAACATATCCTATAGTACAGGATATATTTCCGGTATGTATGGAATGTGGAAATTTGGTACAGATATAGCAGTTGTTCCAGCTGATGGGAAGGTTAGCCTTATTTCTTCGCAATTTGCACAGGATGGTGCAACATTACAGACAAAAGGAGATGTAGATGTAATTGGGTATCCCGTATGGATATTCATTGAAGATTATTATGATCCAAATGAAAAAGAAAAATCTGTTCAGCCAGATGTAAACTATGTTTTCAAATTAGCCTGCGATGCTATAAAATCCAAAAAGGGAAACGCTGTAGTGGGAGTCGAAAGAAGTTCAATGCCTTATGATAAGTATTTGTATCTTAGTGAAGTATTCGGTGCTGATAGATTGGTGGATATTTCACAATTTATGATTGAAGTTCGTACTATAAAATTTCCATGGGAAATAGATGTTTTACGCTATAGTGCACAGGTTGCTCAAAAAATGATGAATATAACTATGCAATACACTGAACCAGGTATGACCGAAGCAGATTTGTTCAAGATATGGTGGCAAACAGCCTATGAGATTACTGGAGGACATGAAGTTGTTGATGTTTTTCAAGCACATACTCCAGGACCTGATTTTTGGGCAACTCAAATGCCAAGAGAACGTCAATTGGAAAATGGTGATATTGTACGATTAGATGGCGGAGTTAATATATATGGTTATGTTTCAGATTTGGGACGTGTATACGCTGTAGGAGATCATGTTGCACCAGAAAAGCAAGCGATTTTTGATACGCTACTGGCTGCCCGGGATGCCGGTATAAGCAAGTTTGTTCCTGGCAATAAACTTTCTGATGTTTTTCATGAAACAATGAAGGTATGCAAACAAGGTGCTTTACCTCATTTTGTACGTGGGCATGTTGGGCATACCATAGGTCTTGGACCAGGCGAAGAATATCCTATGCTCAATCCTGACAACAATATGATATTTGAACCGGGTATGGTATTTTGTTTTGAAACACCATATTATAGTTCTAAATATGGCAGCTATAATTTAGAGGATACTTTAGTTATTACGGAGAATGGCCATGAATTATTTACACATACAAACAGATCTCTTTTTATTAAATAGATATATTTAATATCTTTGCGTAAAGGAAAGGAATGATTGAACATGGGGAATAAATATGATTTTGAAAAAGTTATAGATCGAAGTAAAAAAAGTGGTTCATATAGCTCAAAATGGCAAGGTTTTGAATCTAGATTTCCTGGCTACGATGTTGAAGGTGCTTTAGGAATGTGGGTAGCGGATATGGATTTTCTTTGTCCTGAAGAAGTGATTGAGGTAGTTAAAGTTAGGGCAGAGCATGGAATATATGGATATGTATCCAATGATTCGATAGATGCTTTTAAGAATGCAGCCCAAGGATGGTTTCAAAGACGTTATGGTTATGAAGCAAACACTGATTGGATGATTTTTAACGGAGGAGTAGTACCGGTGATTAACTCAGCTATCCAGGAATTCACTGAACCAGGAGATGGTGTCATTGTACAGCATCCTGTATATTATCCCTTTAGTGATGGCGTCATTAACTGTGGCAGGACACTTCGAGTTAATCAATTAATTGAATCAAATGGACATTATTCAATTGATTTTGAAAATCTTGAAGAGCTGGTAAAAGAACCCTCAACTAAGCTTATCATATTGTCCAATCCTCACAATCCAGTAGGGCGGGTTTGGTCTAGAGACGAACTAATGCATGTTTGTGAATTATGTTGTGAGAATGATGTTATTATTTTATCCGATGAGATACATGCGGATTTAATCATGAAAGGACATAAATTTATTTCTGCTGGAACGTTATCTGATAGTATAAGTGAAAATTTGATTATTACATTTGCTCCAAGTAAAACATTCAATATAGCAGGGTTAGGGGCATCGATTATTGTAGTTCCTAACAATGACATTAGAAAAAGGCTGGAGAAAAGACTGCTAATGAATCGCTATCCTGCTTCTAATGTATTTGGCCCTATTGCAGGTGAGGCAGCATATAAATATGGTGATCAATATGTTGATGAGGTAGTTAATTATATTGAAGAAAATATTGATTATGCAATCAGATATGCTGATGAGCATTTAGAGGGAGTACGTATTATAAAACCTGAGGGAACGTATTTAGTTTGGTTTGATTTCAGGGGAACGGGGTTAAGTTCAAAGGAAATTTACTCATTAATATTGGAAGAGGCAAAGATAGCTGTTGACATTGGAGAATGGTTTGGTGCAGGTGGAGATGGATTTGCCAGATTTAACTTTGCATGCCCAAGGGCAACAGTAGTTGAGGCCATGGAAAGATTAAAAACTGCAATAGGTAGTATTCAAGCTATTTAAGAATATTAGAAAAGGTAGAGTATAGTAGTACCTCACTCTACCTTTTCTAATAAAGCTTTGCATAAGTTAATAAATCATTGTTAAATCTTCTAAAAATAAATTAGAGGTGAAAATATGCGAGAACTTGCTGCTGTAATTATTTCATTTTGTTGTGTCCCTTTATTATCCAAAAGAAATATTCCAATAGGAATTGCTATATGTATTTGTGCAGTTCTTATGTCAATTATTGGAGGATTAGGTATTAATGGATTTTTCGATGTAATTTTGTCAACAATTACTGATATAAATAAAATTGAGCAATATATTATTGTTGCAGAAATTGGGGTTTTAGGAGTACTTTTAAAAGAATATGATTTTATTGATAAAATTATTGACTATTTATCAAAGGTAGTAAACAACAGAAGAATAATATTGATGTTTATTCCCGCACTTGTAGGGTTATTAGTAGTACCTGGGGGTGCAATCATATCAGCACCTTTTGTGGATCGAATTGGAGAGGATGCTAAGATTACTAAAACAAATAGAGCTATCATAAATTTAATATATAGACATATTTCCATGCATATTATGCCATATTCGACTGGATTGCTAGTTATTGCTCTAATTGTTCCCCAGGTTTCAATCAATAAAGTTATTGGATTGAATTTAATCTTTGTAATTATATATTGTTTGATAGGTTATTTTTTATATTTGAGAAAGGTTGAAAATGAAAAGTCTGACCTCAAGGAACCATTATTACCAAACTTATTACAATTGATAAAGTATACATCACCCATTTATTTTGCGGTTATTTTAAATATTTTGTTCAAAATCCCATTTCATATAGGGTTGTTATCAAATTTTATAATTGTATACCTTTTAAATCCAACAAAAAGTTTTTTCAAGGATATAAAAAAAGCCTTTAACTTTAAGATATTATTAACGATAATTGGCGTTTACTTAATACAAGAAAATATGACTAGAATGGAATATTTAAACAAAATGCTAGTTCAAGCATTTAGCAATCCTGATACCACAATAATAGGTATCATTGCAACTTCCTTATTTTTTGGGATAACAACTGGATTTCAACCAGCTGCCTTGGGAGCGATATTACCTATATTAGCAATGCTACCTATGTCTAATAACCGTTTGTTGTTATTTTGCCACTTTGCTTTTGTATGGAGTTTTATGGGATATTTCTTTTCACCACTACATCTATGTCAACTTTTCACTTGCGAATACTTTGGAGTTTCCACATCAGATTTATATAAAAGTTATTGGAAATTCCTGCTATTATTGATTGCTGCATTGATGATAGGTTATTTTGTATTAATACCTTTCTTTTAACTTGCATTGTTACTATTCGCAGTTAATCACAGCAGATAAAGAAAAATGATAAAAATACTAAGGAAACATTTGCAGGAGTGACTATAATTCTTAGTGAATGGAAGATAAAAATCCGTTAAGCAGCTTTCATGTCCCTAAAGATAGACCACTAAGGGAATTGAAAGATGTAGGATTTTTGTCTGGAATGAGCTATAGAATTATTCATCTCCGAAACCGTGAGTGTGTATTTTTTATCATTTTTCGATTTTACACAATTTAAAGTTACTGAATAGTAACCTTGCATTTAGTGAAATAAATAAATTTTTAGAAAAGTGTTGAAATTCCCAAAGCAAAGTGGTATCATAATATCCAACAATTTAAAAGAAATCCTCATCCTTTTGGGTGAGGTAGAGGCGCGGTGTCTAAGAGTATCTATATAGAGGTTGGAAGCCTATGAAGTATAGAGAAAGGAGCCATCGCCGAAGTTTCAGATATCAAAATCTGAAGCTGGGACTTCATCGAATAGGTGTTGGACTGTCATCACTGTACTAGCTCGGTACTTTGATGTTGTGCTATCTCACTATGAGCAAGAAAGGAGAGAGGAATGTCTTTAGCTTAGCTATATGCATATAAGCACCTGACATACCTGTTAGGTGTTTTTATTTTTGCCTAAAATAAATTCGTTGTCAAAATAATAATGTATGGGGTGAATTAAATGAGAAAAACGCTTAGTGAAACGAAATCATTTATATTACTATTAGCTTCTGTTTTTGTCGTATTTATAGGAGTGGTTGTAATAAAGGCTAATTCAACAATCGTACTTACTACTGCTGGTGTGGTAGCAATAACTCTATCAATAATTTGGGGAATAAAATGGGATGATATCCAAAGTGATTTATTAGAAAATCTTGGGGCAATGCTACAATCTATATTAATACTTCTATCTGTTGGTATGCTTGTAGGGGCATGGATTCTATCAGGTACTGTTCCTGTTATGGTTTATTATGGATTAAAAGTACTACGTCCTTCAACATTTTTATTTGCAGCGGCATTAATATGTGCAATAATGTCGGTTATGACAGGTACTTCTTGGGGAACCATTGGCACAGTGGGAGTTGCTCTTATGGGTGTATCTACCGGTCTTGGTGTACCACTTCAATATACTGCAGGTGCTGTAGTTGTAGGTGCAATATTTGGAGATAAATTATCACCTTTATCAGATACTACAGTAATGGCATCAGCTGTATCAAATGTAGATATAGTAGATCATATAAAATATATGCTTTATACTACATTACCAGGTTTTATTATATCACTTATCTTATATCTTATAATTGGCTTTAGATATAGTGGTGGCACAGTTACAGGAGATAACCTTCATTTAATTCTGAATACACTTGAAGAAACATTCAATCTTAATCCAATATTGCTGTTACCACCTATAGTAGTACTGTTACTAATATTTATGAGAAAGCCTACACTACCAGTTTTCGCAATAGGAATAACTCTAGGTTGTGTATTAGCATTCATATTTCAAGGTAGTAATATATTAGAAATTGCAAATGCATTAAATGGCGGTTATACAAACACTACAGGTGTAGAAATTGTTGATACAATGTTGATACGTGGTGGACTTCAGAGTATGCTTGGTACAGTTGCACTTCTAATAGGTGCAGGAGTCTTCGGTTCACCTTTAAGAACTGCAGGTGTTATTCAGGTTCTTATTGATAAGATTACTTCAAAAGTTAAAAATCAAAAGGGAATACTTGCTTCAATATATCTTTTACATGGAGGATTATTTGCTATTACAGGAAGCTACTATGTTACTTTCGCTGTTCTTGCGCCTATGGTAAGAACCTTATATGATAGATTTGGGCTTCATCGTAAGAACTTATCCAGAACCTTAGAAGATTCAGGTACTGCTTTTGCACCTATAGTACCATGGAGTGTAACAGGTGCATTTATAGCGACCACACTAGGCGTAGAAACTGTAGAGTATATTCTATATGCACCAATGACATATCTAGGCATAATCTTTGGATTACTATATAGTATATCAGGATTTAAAATTGCAAAAAGTGATGCTTCAGTCACAAATGTCAAATTAAAAGGAGTAAATGCTTAATGTTAAATTATGAAAGACTAATGGATACTTATTTAAATCTAATTAGAATAAATAGCACAAGTGGTAATGAAAATGAACTTGCTAACTTTATAGCTAATAAATTAACTCATATGGGCTTAAATGTAGAGTGGCATAAAAGGGAAAATATAGCTCCATCCCTATATGCAGAATTAAAAGGTCAAGATAATGGGCCTACTTTACTTATGATAGGACATATGGACACTGTCGATATCATGAATGGTTGGGAAACCAACCCCTTTAACCCAGTTATAGAAGGTGACAAAGTCTATGGACTAGGAGCCTGTGATATGAAAGGTGGAATTGCTGCAATTCTTGAATGTCTTGAGAGTATTGTTGAAAAAGGTATAAAGTTAAATGGAAATATTGCAGTTGCATTTGTACCAGATGAAGAGCTTTTATCAAGAGGTACTTATCAACTTCTACAAGATGGGATAAAAGCTGATATGGCTATAATGGCAGAATGTAGATTTAATGAAGCTGCAATAGGGTTTAGAGGTAGGTATAGCATAGATGTTACTGTCTATGGAAAGACGGGACATGCCAGCAAATATCCTTATGTAGGAGAAAGTGCAATAATAAATGCTTCAAAACTAGCAATTGAAATAGAAAAACTTCCGACAATTGTTCATCCTATAATGGGGGGAGGTACTTGGTGTATCAGACATATAGAAGGAGGAATTAAAAGCACATTAAATGTCCCGGATAATTGTAAACTTTTCGTTGATAGATATACAACTCCTGATGAAACCTTTGAAAAATGTAAGAATCAAATATTAGGTGCTGCACAAAAATTAGGATTAGAGGATAGAGTAAAGGTCGAATTAACTCCAAAGGAGGTACCATATATGGAAGCCTTCTCAATATCGGAAGAACATCCTTTAGTTGGAATTCTACAGGAGAAATATAAAAAGGTAACTAAAAGAGAACTTACCCTTGGATATGATAAATCAGTTTGTGATTCTAACTTCTTAGTTCGTATAGGAAATATTCCAACCATTACATTTGGTCCATCGGGAGAAAATATGCATCAAGCAAATGAATATGGCTATATAAGCCAAGTAAAAGCTTCATCTGAAATATATTTTGAAACAATAAAAGCTTTATTAGTATAAATTTTCAAAAGCTATACTCGTTGTTATTATGAGTATAGCTTTATTTATATTCATAAAGAAGTAATACTTCTTTTTCCCACTACATCTGTGCCAATTATTTACAATACTTTAAATTGTGTAAAATCGAAAAATGATAAAAATACACACTCATAGTTTCGGAGATGAATAATTCTATAGCTCATTCCAGACAAAAATCCTACATCTTTC